>Ga0209409_1001204_pt1 | contig 23071 bp, 9 predicted proteins | sample AD_JPNMR1_MetaG_FD_184424 | JGI IMG/M metagenome (GOLD analysis project Ga0209409, IMG submission 184424) | Active sludge microbial communities of municipal wastewater-treating anaerobic digesters from Japan - AD_JPNMR1_MetaG (SPAdes) (version 2) | ecosystem: Engineered > Bioreactor > Anaerobic >...
ACAGTGGACATTCAGGATAAAAAAACGAATAAAAGGACAGCAGATGCCTTTGAACTCAATGAGGCTCTAATGAAGACATGCCTTACAGAATTAGATGATTATATAATCGTTGAAGGCAATGGTTTTAAATACAGGTGCTTATTCTCAGCCTTTACAGATATCCTTTTCGGAGAATAAATATCCATGAACTGTCTGAAGACAGCATACAATCTGACGGATATGTTATACATACCCTTGAGGCAGGCATCTGTTAAAGCGTTGATGCAATACCAAAAGGATGGGTAAACGCAATAACGAAAAAAGAGGATATAGGGGAGTTGTAAAAGGTTTTTGTAAATTCGATAAAAAATAAAAAAATATGAAAAAATATGCTATACTTTTTTTATATATCAAAACACAGTGTTTATAACAAAAATAAGTTGGAGTTACTGTTGCAGATCAATCATTCTTACTCACACTTACACATTCTTCCTGTCGAACAAGCTATTGCAACGCTTAATCAATACAATGAGGACATGCTTCTCACTATAGAGGTTATCGTGAAGCCAATGCACAAAAAGCCATTTTTAATAATACACGATTTGATGGAGGAAAAAGGAGCAGTGAGGTTTAGGGAAGCTACATACAAAACCCCCGGCTCTTTTAGATTTGAATAAAGTTGTAAGGGACACATATATGATTTAGGCTCAAAGATGTAAAAACAGTTTATATAGAAAAAAATAGCTTAAAAAACTTTATAATATTAACAATTTTTGTTAATAATAACCTTATATAATTATGTATAAAGTGAAGCAAATCGAATTGAATGTATTTTTGTTAAGAAACTTATTAAAATAAATAAATATTATTTTAGGGGTAATATTTTTTTAATCGCAAATGAGATATTGGTATGGTAACTGCTAATGAAATAGTTGAAAATAAACCCAATACTATTACAACAGACGCTTATATCGACGAAGTTCAAAAAAGTTTTTCTGTTGGTTATTTTGCTAGGCATGAGACTTTTTGTCCAAGATATGGTTGGTTGAAAAAAGGTTTTGATGCGGTAATAAACGATCCAGAAGTTTTCGACCGACCTGATGCCATAGAACATCTCGGGGTTGGGATAAATATGGTTCGTTCTATGAAATTTTGGTGTGTTGCTTTTCATATTATTGAATCTCAACAATCAACTAAAAAACACTATTTATCAGGGCCTATGAAACCTACGGAACTTGGATTGCGTCTACTCTCTGATGAAGGTTGGGATCCCTTTCTTGAAGACTTAGCAAGCCTTTGGCTACTTCACTGGCAACTTTTTGTTCCGCCTAATGTAGCAACAGCTTGGCCTCTCATAGCAAACTTTAGTCATTTAAACTCTTTTTCTAGCGTAGACCTGGCTAAGGTATTAAAAGATGTAAAAATAAAGTTTCCTGCATTAACTCGTTATTCTGACAGTTCAATCCAAAAAGACGTATCTTGTTTTATTAGAATGTACGCCATGACAGGCAAGAAAATATCTGACGAAATAGAATGCCCATTTACGCATCTTGGTCTAATTTACTTGGATATCGACAGAGATACATATTATTTTAATTTGGGATCTAAAGCAACCTTACCTGACGAAATTGTGTTAGCAACATGTTTTGAGTATGCGCATCAAACTCAGCCTAATCAAAGAACTATTTCTATAAACAGACTTGCATATGGGTTTAATTCGCCTGGTGTAGCCTTAAAACTGACCGAAACAGACATCGAAAATCGACTTGAGAACACTACAGGTGAGCTGGACGAAATCAATCTTGTTGAAATATATGGAACTCGTCAGCTACAATTCCGAGAGAATCCAAAAGATTTATATTGGCAGTTTCTTGAAAAATATTACAGTAGGTCTAAATTGAGGTCAGCACTCCTATGAGGCTATCCGATATAATAACCCCAGATCCTAAAGTCCCTAGATCAATAAATCTTGAAAGAGATAACGAGAATTTTGATATCTTGAGCCAGTATTGTATCACAGGCAAAGCCCTTGAGGTTGTAGATAGATTTGTTTCGGCTCTTAATGGGGAACGAATAAACGCTTGGTCATTGACTGGACCATATGGGATGGGCAAATCTGCTTTCGTTAATTATCTTTTAGCTCTGTGTGGCCCTGTCAATCGAAAAGAGACAATAAACGCCAGAATGAAACTTAAAGCAAAAGATATAGATTTATATAATCGTTTCATGTACATTATAGAACAAAGAAGGCACTTAGAATCAGGGTTTCTTCGTATTCCAGTAACAGCATCCTTTGAACCCATAAACTATTCACTTGTTAAAGGTCTCAAGATTTCACTAGAGAGGCTTCAAAAGGAGGGCTATTGTAATCAGAAAGCCTTTACACATATTCAAGAAAAAGCGCTAAATGTTATTGCAAACAGGGTTAACGACCCAAGTGTTACGGTAGAAATTATTAAAGATGCAGCTAAAGCTTTTGGTGCTCCAGTGATTATAGCGGTTGATGAATTAGGAAAAAGTCTGGAATATATGGCGCGTCATCCTGCTCATGGCGATTTGTATATCCTTCAACTTTTAGCCGAGTCTACCAATGTTTATATATTTGCTTGCTTGCACCAAGCTTTTGAAGACTATACAATCGGATTTACAAAGAGACAAAAGCAAGAGTGGGGAAAAATACAAGGAAGATTTGAGGATATCTCTTTTATTGAGCCTCGATCACAGATGATTGAGTTTATCACGAGTTTGCTTTTACGAAGGAATGATAGCAATAGCTTGGAACTGCTCATAGGCAAATGGTCTGCTGAGTTCATTATCCAAATAAAAGATCTTGGATTGGAAGAATTCATTACGTGGGATCCAGATTTTGTGAAGAAATTGTTTCCTCTGCACCCTTTGGTTGCTATTGTTTTACCAGAGCTTTGCAGTCGTTTTGCTCAAAATGATCGAACGCTCTTCTCTTTTCTTTGTGGTGGTGAGCCAAATGCATTGCCTAATTTTCTTTCACAACAGAAAATTGACTTTAATCGAGAATATCTCCCTACCTACACTCTTGATCTTCTCTATGATTATTTCTTAGAATCTGCTTCAAATATTTCTTTGAGCAGAGTTGACTCACATAAATGGATTGAAGTGCATGACATAATTGAACGTTCGAATAACCTTCCCCCTCTAAGTTTAAGCCTTCTTAAAACTATAGGCCTCTTGAATATTGTTTCAGGAGCCTGGGGTCTACGAGCATCTAAGAAAATGCTATCTCTTGCATTATTAAAACCATTAGCAAATGATCATTTTAGAACTAAGGCGATAACGAATGCCCTGAAAGATTTGATACAAAAAGGCGTACTGATTTACAGAAAATATGCTGATGAATATAGGCTATGGGAAGGTACGGATTTCGATATTGCAAAAGCAATAAGGGAACATAAAGCTCGTTTAGCAATCCAAGATCTTGATGAAGTCCTTGAACAGTCTTTACCATTAATGCCTATTTCAACTCCTCGACATTTCCATCGGACAGGAACGTTGCGTCATTTCGAACAACGTTGGTGTTCAGCCGAAAGCCTCCAAAATAATATCCCAGCATGTACGATGGATGACGCTGATGGTTTAGTTCTTTACTGTTTCGGAAACAATCAGACGGTAGATATACCTTCGTCAAAAACGCAAGAAGGCAAACCTCTTATTGTAGTTTATGCAGATTGCGAAGAACAAATCAGAGATATGGTCCTTGAAACAAAGGCTTTAAAGGAGATTCTTACTACCTCTCCCGAAATTGCTCGTGATGGAGTAGCCCGCAAGGAAGTGAAATTCAGAGCTAAGGCAATCGAAGAAAGACTCAGGCGCTTTATTAACGAGGTATACTCTCCCGGAAACACAGGAATTACTTGGTATGCTGACTCGAGTCTGAAAGAAATATCGACGTATAAGCAATTTTCAGTTCTTGTCTCCTCCCTTAGCGATAATGCTTATTCCAAATGTCCAGTAATTCATAATGAACTAATTAATAGAAATAAATTATCATCGGCTACCGCTAGAGCAAGGCGAGAACTGATGGAATTTATGTTTAGTGGCCAAGAAAAGGAAAATTTGGGGATGCAGGGGACCGGACCCGAAGTTGCAATATACCGGACCATGCTTTTGGCAGAAAAACTTCATCAAAAGAACGATAATGGACAGTGGCAGTTCTACCCTCCCAAAGAAGGAAGTAATTATTACAATGTATGGAAATTTATTGAGGAACGTGTTGCTCACACTGAAGAAGTTCCCGTTCGTGTGTCCGAGTTGTTACATACATTACGAAACCCTCCATTCGGAATGAAGTCAGGACCCATACCAATTTTGCTATGCCTTTTTCTCATCATAAATTCTGACACAGTAGGTGTTTATTATGATGGCGCATTCGTACCATATTTTGGTATCGAAGAAATGGAACTTCTTGCAAAACGCCCTGAGCGTTTTTCCATGAGAAGGTTTTCCCCAATTGGGATTAAGGCTCAAATTTTTAAAATGTATAGAAACTTGCTCAATATACACCCTATTTCACAAGACACATCAATCAGAAATGCTACTATACTAAGTGTTGTAGGCCCCCTCGTTCAATTTGCCAACAGCCTAGTTGGGTACAGTCGAACAACACGACTCATAAGCCATGAAGCTCAACGCGTGAGACACGTTCTGCTCCAGGCAAGCGATCCAATTCGTCTTCTTTTCAAGGATCTGCCGGAAGCTGTCGGATTGCATCAATTCAACGAAGAAATGGCTGATCTTGAAGAGAGCTCGGTAGATCTCTTACAAAAGAGACTGAAAGCTGCGCTTGTTGAGCTGGCTCAATCCTACCAATTACTCATAGAAAGAATAAAAAAGTCCTTACAAACTATCACAGAGATGAATACTGACTTTGGAGAATTGAGAAAAAATCTCATTTTGCGGTCACAGGTTTTAACTGAAAAATGTTCCGACAATGAACTAAGACCCTTTGTACAAGCGCTGTCGAATAGCAACCTAACTGATAAAGATTGGGCTATTTCTTTAGCCACAATAGCGACTCAAAAGCCCGTAGATGCATGGAGAGATAATGACTTTGAAGTGTTTCAAGTAAAAACATATGATTTGTTTCAGCGTTTTTTTGCTTTAGAGGCGATTGTTGGAAATCATGAAGCTCTTAGCGGTTTAGGAGAAAACAAAGAGGCGAGATTCATTTCGGTCACTTGGCCGAATGGGAAAACATCAAAAGAGATTGTGTCGGCAGACAGACAAAGACTGCAAGAGCTTCAAGAGAAATTTAAATCGATTACAAACGGCCTTTCAAATACAGACCTTCAGGGCTTATTGATATTAATGAGTGAACATCTTTTTTCAAAAGATGTTAAGGAGAGCAAAGTTGATGACTAAAAAAAGCGATAATAGTAGACACATACTAGCACTTTCCGGTGGGAAAGATAGTGCGGCATTAGCTGTCTATCTAAAGGATAAAATTCCAGATCTTGAATATGTCTTTTTGGATACAGGGCATGAATTACCGGAAACATATGAGTATCTTGATAGAATCAGAGCGGTGTTAGGCATAAACATTACCAGAATAAAGTCTAAACGTTCTTTTGAATACTGGCTTAAAATGAAGAATTACTTCCTTCCATCTCCTAGACAAAGATGGTGCACCGAGGTTTTGAAGATTAAACCGTATGAGGAATATATAGGCAATGATAAAACTATTAGTTATGTAGGGTTAAGATGGGATGAAGATAGAATGGGTTACATAAGCGGTAAGCAGAATGTGATCCCCAGGTATCCATTCATAGAAGATGAACTTGTCTTAGATGACATAATACATATCCTTGAGGATTCGGGGATTGGCCTACCTGGTTACTACAACTGGAGAAGTAGGTCTGGATGTTATTTTTGTTTCTTTCAGCAAAAGGTTGAATGGTTAAATTTATCAAAACAACATCAGGATTTGTTTTATAAAGCAATGGCTTTTGAAAAAATTGATCCAATCACAGGAAAACGTTTTACATGGAACGAAAACGAAAGTCTTGAAGAATTATTGAGTAGAGAAAATGAAATAATCTCACACAACGACAAGCATGCAAGGGCAAACTTGTCTAAAGCGAAAGGGAGTTCAAAACTTGTTGACGTTTTAGGCAAAGCGGAGTATCAACCATGCATTATATGCTCTGTATGAGGTTAATTTAATTATGTTTATCATTCAAGGGGGGGATATGAAAAAAGAGCGCTTTAAGATACTTTTAGCATCGATACTTCCCAAAAAACTAGGTGATAAGCCCCACAAAGCATTAGCTCTTGCCTCAATTATAGAGGGTATTGATAAGGGAATCTACAATCAAAATAAATTTTATTTCGATGAAGTTTTTCGTAAGTTATTTACAGATCTTTTCAAGCAGTTTGCCACAGACAAGGATAGGGATCGTCCTTATAATCCATTTTTTCATCTCCGTAGCTCAGGTTTTTGGTTTCTGAAACCACGACTTGGGCACGAATTAGAGCTTGAATCTATTACAACTATAGGCGGTCCTGGTGAACTTATGGAGCTTGTAGAATACGCTTATTTAGATGATGAATTTTATGAGTATCTTTTTATAAAAGATAATAGGGAAGAAATTAAAAGATACATATTTAGAAGCCTCCAAGAGTCGATAGGTAAAGGCTCAGATACAAATTGGGTTTCTCAAAACAAATTTAATTACTCGAAGTCGCAGGAACATAACGAGGTTTTTGAGGTTACTAAGAGCCCAGCTATTGGCAAATTCCCTCATGAGCAAAAAGCAATAGCGACAATTATTGAGCAGCTAAAAGGTGTTGCCGAATTAATTCCTAATTATTATCTTCATGATCCGTCCAATAACCAATACCTTGAATGCGATATTATTGTTATTTCTCAAGACAGACTGGCGATAGTTGAACTGAAACATTGGACCGGGGAGATCGATGTCCGGCCCAATAAGTGGATAATAGACGGAAAGTATTACCGAGAGGACCCTCATATAAATAATATCTATAAATGTAAAGTCCTTAAAAGCCTATATGAGAAATTATTCCCCTATCTAACAAAGAAAATTTGGGTAGAATCCATTGTAGTGCTTACAAATCCAGATGCGATTGTGATTGGTGAAGACAGCTACAAGACTGATAGACACAACCCTACATTTGGAGATATTGAATCTTTTGTAAAACATTACAAATATCGGTCTGGTGCTGCCGATATTGACAAACCTCTCAAAACTGAACATGTTAAACTAATTTCAAAGCAGCTTCGAGATATTCATGATGTTAGTGCTAAGGAAACCTTAAATATCCCAGGGTATGAGATCCTTGAAAATTTGACAAAATCGCCACATATTATCGAGTTGTTGGCGAGACCTAAAGAAAATCAACTTCACACAGTAAAACGATTCAGGATATTCTGCGCAGACCTGTCATCTACGGAAGAAATGCAGAAGAAACAGCAAGTTAGGGCTCTTAACAGCCTTAAAGCAATTGAACGAATTGGGGATCATTCGAATATAGCAAAACTCATGCATGTCCCGAATCCCGATGGGCTAGTCATTGAGGCGTCTGATTGGTCCCAAGAAGGGACGTTGGCGGATGTCTTAGAAAAGCGAAAGGAAATTCCTTGGGAAGAGACGCTAAGCATTATTAAAGGGATTGTGGAAGGCTTAAAGGCAGTCCATTCTCAAGCAATCATACATCGCAATCTTCAACCCGAGAATATATTGATAGTTAATGGAATACCAAAGCTCATCAATTTTGAGCTGTCATACATTCTTGAAGACGAGCGCCTTACTGTTTTCCCTGAAACTACATCCCTGAAATCGTCCCCGTATTTAGCTCCAGAACTTTATACAGGGAAAGATTTCTCCGAAGCTACTGATTTGTTTAGCGTAGGGGTGCTCATGTATACCATGGTATGTGGTGCGCCCCCATTCAAGAATTCTGTAGATCTGAAGTCAACTGGAGGTACAATTTCACCGCAGAAGATGGATGAATTAAAACAAAAGGGCTTACCGGAAGAGTTATGTTCCTTAATTTACTCACTAGTTCAGGAAGATCGCCTTGTCCGCATACAGAATGCCGATGAAGTTCTTTCTCAGCTCTCAAAATTTTATCCAAAAAAAGAGGAACAAGCTCTACCAGTAAATAGAATTCTTCAAACAGGAGAAGTTGCTGGAGTATATGAGATAAAGGAATTAATCGGGCAGGGTCGCGAAGCTCAAGTATACAGAGCAGTCCATGCATCCGAATGGGAGGTAGCACTCAAGATATTTAATGCCGAGGTTCCATGGGATAGAATAAGCTTTGAAATCAATGCCTTAAAAACTGTCAGTAGTCCTTACATAATAAGATATCAAACGATAGCACAATGGAACGATAAAAGATGGATGCTTGTGCTTGGACTAGCTCAAGGAAACTCACTTCGTGATTTGATAATACAGAAAAAGCGTCCGGATATTAATACATTCAAGCACGTAACGCTTTGTCTTTTGGAAGCTCTGAAACATATGCACAGGAATCCTGAAATGGAGGAACCTCTTCTTCACAATGATATTAAGCCGGAAAATATTATTATTAATACTGCCGGAGATCCAATATTGATAGATTTTGGAACTGCAAGTACTCCTCATACTGGTGCATACATGGGCACACATGCATATACAGGTCCAGATCTGCTTAGAGGTGTAGATTATGTTTATTGTGAAAGTGGGGATCTTTTCGCACTTGGGGTTACGCTTTTTGAATGGATGTGTGGAGAAAAGCCATATGCCCATCCGCCATTGCTGTCAGAAACGCCAAGAAGCATTAAAGAGTTTAGGGATGATATTCCTGAAAAACTAAATGAATGGTTTAATAAAGCAATCCAACCCTTACAGGAGAATCGTTTTAAAAATGTGATAGAAATGCAGAACGAGTTTGAAAAATCATTCGAAGTTTTTGAAGATAGTGTTCCGGAGATCCCCGCCCCCGTCTCTGAATTTGTTGTAACATCGGTTGTACCTGATGCAGAAGAAAAAGAACAGAATCAAAATCCGTTTGTTCGTTATCTAAATACTCTGCATAATACTACAGCTATGAATGAAAATGCTTTAGCAGAATCACAAGCCCAAAGTAATTTCTTTGGGTTTATTCACATACCACTCAAAATAACAGATTTTATTTTCGATAAAGTGAAATCTTCTGAGGGCACTCATGTTATTTTAACTGGTCATGCTGGAGATGGAAAATCTACTATTGCTTTAGAGCTATACAAGAAACTCATTAAAAAGCCGATGGCAGAACCTCTTGATAAGCCGTTAAAGAGTAAAGAAGACGCTATTGGTCCAGATGGAAAGAAAATATTCATTATTAAAGACCTTAATGAACTTCCACTTGATTCAAGAGTTAAAGAGCTTGCTACTGCCGCAAAAGAGACTTCATTAAGCACTCGATGGTGTATAGTTTCCAACACAGGTAAACTACTAGAAACTTTTTCAAGGCTTGCTCAGGAACTCAATCTCAACCCTAGAAAGATCGAAAATGAATTACTTGACATACTTGAAAGAAATGATCCGTCTGTTTTTTATTCTGTCGGGGCTCCTTTTACAATAATCAATTTGTCGAGAGTCGATAACGTTGAAAAATCAAAACTTCTTCTCAAAAATATTTTAAATGAGAATCTATGGAAGGAATGCGACTATTGTAACTTAAAAACTTACTGCCCAATTAATTTGAATGTTAATGTATTGAGGGAATCTAGCGATATTATATATAATCGAATAGAGTGGGTATATCGTCGCCTTTACGAATACGGCAATCGCCTCACTATGAGGCAAATTACCGCACATCTTGCATATTCCATTACCTCAGGGATAGATTGCTCTTATGTAGTGAACTACGGACCCCATCATTTTCAGCAGAATATAGAGAATTACTTATTTTTCAATAGGTTTTTCGGGTTTAGGGGGTTCATTGAAGATAAAATGGGCAGACAACTTACAGCAATTAAATATTTAATCCCAGCAGAGTTTGGATCAAATCCATATCTACCCCTAGAAAGGCGTTTATGGATGAGAGAAGGAGGTGCCAAGCCCGTTGTGCCTTCACTGCTATTAAAAGTTTATGAGAATTTGATTGAAAAGATTCGAGGTCATACTCAGGAAAGTTACTCTTCGGGGTCTAGGTTACGACAGCAGTTGCGACGACTACTTTATATTTTTGGTAGATTTCCTGATGAGCTAAAGCCTTTTTATTCTGTGTTCTTATCATCACCAAGACTCATAGAATGGGAAACATGGCAAATTAATGGCAAAGGGCCTGATTTTTATAGAAGGGAAGAATTAAAAAGAAAAATACTCAGTGTCCTTCAAGGATATTATACAAGTTCAAATTTATCTGAATATACAAATTTTCATGATCTTTTTATTGGTTTAACAACAAACAATAGAGACCTAAGATCAAGCGTTCAGATTCTTCTCGCACGAATTCCATTTACTAATTTTACATTAGTTTTTAGACCTTTAAACAATATTTTTGAACCTAAACGCTACATACTAGAACTTCAAGAATCTAACTCAAAATCATTATTACCTATTGACCTCCCTGTTTTGGACTTTGTGTCAATGAGGGAGATGGGAGAAATTGGTAAACCATTGGACGCTAGTTATGTTGAGCGATTAGAACGTTTTAAAGCCCAACTTTTGCATCATCACAAAATTTTAGAGGGTATAGAATTACTTGAGTTAATGAACGACGGAAACCTTGAAACCAAAAGGTTTGAAATTACAAACGAAATATTAAGGATTGTATAATGTCTATCAAAAGATTTCCAAATTTACAAAATCAAAAAGAAGATGAGAACCCCGCTATACAGTTATTCGGGAGAAGATTTTACAAAGATCAGACACCAATAGAATATCTTATAGAATTTCTCTTAGTCTTTACTTCAGCAAAGACAATAGGAAGAGCAAAAGAAGAAATCAATATGGGTTTTCCTGATACTAAATTACTTAATAATTGGCCTGAAGGAGAACCTCTTTTTTACAATCCACAAGCAAGGCTTGTATTGAAGTTGTTTGCATTTCTTGGCGCATCCAAACTTGAAACGAGACATCCCTGTCATATTACTCATTTTACAAAAATACTGAACGATCTAAATAAAAGAGTCAATGCTCCTCCCCATCTGTCAAAAGAAAGCATATTGAAATTAATAGAACAGATTCTTTTGGGTTTTGTTGGTGTAGCACAAAACAGAACATGGTGTACGCAGACATTCTTACCTTTAGCATCCTCCCTATTAGCAAGAGAAGCAATTTGGAAACGCTCGCAGGGAAAAGAATATGATGCAATAGACTGGTATACAGCAATAGAAAAGGGTTTATTCTCCTTTTCTAACCATGATTTTATGGCAAGAGGGGGAGAAGTCCTTTATTTACAACTATGCAATCTTTTTAGAAAGGTAGGCAGTAAAGAACTGTCTGTTTTTGAAACCAAAATGGGTTTTGCTAGTGGTGAAGCTAATATTTTGAAATCAAGAATTGAAAGGGGATTAAAGGAGCTTCTTGAAACTGCTCCCGTCCTTGATAAACTCGTAGCATGGATTGAACAAGCAGATACTCAAACCTTAGATATTTTAAAAAATCAATATGCAGCTTGTGGGTGGTGCCCTGAAGAAAGCTGGAAAGAGAGCTATTTGTTTGCTCATGAGATGGCTAACATTTGCGATGCTTCAATAGATCCTATAGAAAAAGTAGAAACATTAATAACGTGTTGTGTTTTACAGGTTATAAGGAGCCTATGTGCACAATCTTCTCGATGGTGGAAGGCGCTAATGCCTGAAATTCAGGAAATGGCTCCACCAATTGGATTTACATTGATTGTCACTAGTTTTGAAGAAAAAGACAAGGCTTTACGTGATGCAAGTGCAAGGAATTTTATAAGACTGCAAGAGATGATTCATGGTGCACTTAGAAGTGATGAAATAACGATTCCAGAAAATTATAACATGAAAAATGCAGACGAACAAGGACAGGAACTTTTAGCTAGGCTCAGTAAAGCAATAGAATTTGTAGTCCCCAGAAAAGGACCGGGAGCACACTTTGTCTTAACTGATTCTTTAATTCGATACTTTGTTCTTGCCTTAATAAAACCTGGTGAGCGGATAACAAGACAAAGATTTGAAGACTGTCTTTTTAAACACTATGGAATAGCACTCCAGGGAAATTATTTTGAGAGAGCTATTAAATGGACATTTGGAGATCAACAATTGCATGCACCACCAGTAGATCTTGGCTGGTTTGAAGCAAAATTGAGATCCCTTGGCTTCCTATTACCTCTTTCGGACGCTGTATCTCTTGTTTATAACCCTTTTGAAACAATTGAAAAAACTAAAAGAGGGAATGGATGAAATATCTTGCTCATACTTTAACTAATTATCTAATTTCTGCTTGTCGCAATGCGATTAAAACACACCATGAGAACCACGAAATTCGAATATTTTTAGATTCGTTTACACCCAAAGTTATACTTTCAGTTGGAGAAAGACTCGAAGATTTTACAATAAAAGGCCCCTTAAATATAGAACTTGTCTACAAGGTAGGTAGAACCTTATGGGATGAATGGTTGTGCGATAAGTCTCAGGAAAATCAACTATCGTGTAAAGAAATTGAGAATAGAGATTGGGTTGATAAAGATGATAAATTTACCTATTACAGAGACCTAAAATGGAGCAATGCTTCAGGTAAGGATTATTTACTCATTGTCTTAGTAGGGGTAGATAAAGCTGCAGATAAAGGAAGCCTGGAAGATTTTTTTCATGTGACAAAATCTACGATCTGGGAGAATTATTTAGATTTTTCTTTTGAGAAATGGATTATTAATGTTTTTAGAAATAAGAGAATAACTTATGAAAAAGAACATATACAGGACATCGACGCACTGCTAAAATCCCTTCATCGTTATGGCGTAGGTGATATTGTCCGAATTTCTTCGTTTCTTGAAGAATTTGAGGGTCAAGTTGATGCAAAAGGGGTTCAGGATGGTAGGGATGCTCTTCGAGTTATGTATGGAATGCTCCAGTCATGGGACTTGCCATTACTAAAAGATATGTCAAAACGCAAAAAATGGACTCGATATATTGAAGATGCAATTAGTTTCTTCAGTTATCAACCTTATCTGAAATCGGCAGAACGGAAAAAGGCAATTAAAAAAATTCTGCAATTTAAGAAAAGCGTGGAAGACCTATCCGTGAAAGGCCCATCTACTGAGCTTTCGCCTGTCTTTAATGAATTCTATGATTCATCAGATTTTTTTGAAACATTGGAACGATATATAAATAAGAACAACCCTATAGATCGTAAACGGTTATTAAAAATTGATTTTGCTTTTATAAAAGATAAAATACTTGATTTTAAAAAACCAGTTCAGCAACCGCGTGATAAGATTCAAAAAATTAGTGGCCCTCCACTTCAGGCAGTTCTTACAAGCATATGGATGACCTTGATTGATTTTCGAAAACTTTGCAATCAAAAAAGGACACGTCCTGGCAAAGTTATAAAGACAATCAAAATAAAATCATTGAGATTTAAGCACGATTTTGGCCCTGAACAAACAGATAGCGCAAGAGATCTCATTCGTGGAATACTTGGTGGTATTGACGAATTTATTCATAAATTTATTCAAATCAAAATTGAAGTAGAAGGTGACACAAGGGAAATTCCTATAACATGTAATCTATGTGGTAACATTGAAAGGCTCATCTTAGACAAATCTCGAACTGCAATGCCGAACTTCCAGTTAGAGGTTTCTTTCATAGCAGATGATGGCCTTAGCTTAAGTAAAGTATTCCAGTGGCAATTACCAGATATTCATGGTTACAGAAATCTATGGAATTTAGCCAGAATCGTAAAAGATCATTTATACCAACATGAAGAACCATATCTTCCAGTATTTGGAATTCCTTTTTTTAATGAAATGTTTTTAACGCCCGACGAAGATGAAGCTAACCGAATTTTAAAACAAAGCATAAGTCGCTTAAGAATATGGAATCTATTGAGAGCACCCAACATAGATAGGCAAGACCCTCTTTGGCCTTTTCTAGCTGATCTATCAAGTAGTTACAAAAAGTTTTTAGATTATTTTGTTACTGAGGGCTATTTTGTTGTTATGGAGGACTTATGCTCTAGAGATGAAGGATCTTACGCTGATCTTTTCAAAAAGATGCAGACAGCAATGCAATTATTGGTTGCTGATAAAAAGTTTAGTCACAGCACATTGCTGCCACTGCTTTATAAAGCTTTTTTGATTCTTGACGAGTCATCAGATTCTTCATCTATAGGCTTTTTTTGGAACAATTACATTGAATCAGCAATTGTAACAGGCCTTCACCCTTCTCTTTTCGAGATGCTGCGTCATAGAGAAACTTTTCTATCACATGCCTTTGAGGCTATATTATCTGAAGCACTTGGAGATGTTCAAAGTTCAAAAACATCAATGAAAAATTGGGAGGACATTTGTGATTTAGCAAAAATTGAGCGATCATTGTTTGGAATTATTTCTAATAACAACAAAGATCTCGACACTACAGTAAAAACTTTTGATCTTATTCAATTGGTTGGTACTCCTGCCGAATCTCATTTTACCCTTATGACAAAACTCTTTTTACGTCCTGATTTTCAAGAAGAAGAAGAGATAAGCGACACGGATCTCTTTTTTGAAAGCAAAGAGTCAAAGGTTATTACCAGGATTTTCAATGAATATGTAACAATACATCAACATGGAAATGACGGGCTGACTATTGCAGTAATTGGATCTAGAAATTTACAGGTAATTATAGCAGCGCTTGACTCGTTTTTAAGGGGTCAAATAAAAACCGATGAAAATCAGGCCATATTTGATCGACCACCTTATCATCTAAATTTGATTTTTTTTGTCCGTACCTCAGAGAGTCAAAATTTTGGGAGATGGTTAATTGAATGGAGAAAACGTTGGGAATCATCCCAAACAAACGATAAGTTTTCTTATTATAAGTATTGTGAAATTTCAATCTCGCAACGCATCGCAAATAAATATGAAGATTATATAAATCAAATAGTTAAGGAAATTTTTGATGTTGACATAGCACTTTTGTCGCATTTCATCATATCTGGTAAGAGTGGAAACGATGTAGTAGAAATGAAGCCGTATGAGATAGATCTTAATCAACCACTTAAATTTCCGGCTGTAGAAATGCCTTGTTGCTCAGAAGAACATCCTGCAAAAATTTTCCATAGAGCACGTGTGATAAGCAATCGTCAATTTCGCCTCAGTACACTTCACTCGGAGATGAGTGCACGTATTAAACATCCATACATACAAGAAGGAAAACAACATATTGTAATCTGCCAAAGCGATTTTGAGCCTTGGGTAGAAATCGTAGATGAACTTCATAAAAAATCTTCTTGGGTTTTTTGCTTAGATCCGTCTGTTGATGAAAGACTCGTAGGTTTAGAGGATTCGGATAAATGGAAACGTGAAATTATTGGTTTTGCATCAGGCGTAGGATCGCATGGTGAACTTAACTATACCGTGTCAACAGAGCGTACCTCCTTGGTTGACATAGAAAAAGAGATTCAGAATCAAGTAAATCGTCTTTTTGGGCCATGGGATAGTGAAGATTTGGAGAAAGCAGCGCATTTACTTGTATCTAAATCAAGAAAACTGTCCGGCCTTTCACTAGTAAGGGCAACGGGTCCAAGTGAATACGTGCGTGACCTTATTGCCTATACGTTAACAAGGATATGTTTGCCAAATATACATTTGCCCTTTCTATGTCTTTGCGACGAGTTGATTTCACTGGATACATTTAGTCATTGGTTTGACAGTGCGACTAATCAAGAGCGACCTGATTTAATGAGATTAATGGCATTCTTGGTTGATGGTAAGATTGAAGTTTATGCTCAGTTAATTGAATGTAAACTGGCTAAATATGGTGAATCTTACCTCGAAAAAGCACATATTCAACTTGAAAATGGTCTTCGTCATTTAATTACCATTTTTAAGCCCCGACAAGTAGATGGGATCGGACGATTTGATAGAAGATTTTGGTGGACACAACTTGAAAGATTGATAGCTAATAAGAGTAGGATAAAACCTAAGGTTTTGACTGAAGTAACTAGTGCTTTAGAGATGCTCGGAGATGGCTATTTTACCATTCACTGGCAGGCAATGGCGGTGATTTACTCGACAGACAAAGCGGGCAGTTATTTTAACCTTGAAAAAAAATGGGATTATACTCATGATGCTCAAAGACTCGAGATTCAGGTAATCTCAATTGGAAAAGAACTGATTTATCAAATATGCTGTGAAGGAAAATATACTAGTATTCCACTCCCTGACAGCGATATTGTCTTCACGTCAACCGCAAAAAAAGACGATGCAGATCAGGAGGACGAAATAATAATCTATAGAAAAGACTTGGAAACAGACGGACTATCGGACGATAAAACATCGGTTATTGATAATAGAGGTAAAGGAATAGAGTTACCAAATGATACTGGTATACCGGCTAGGGTGTATCTCGGGAGTACAAATGTTGGGCAAGAAGTTTATTGGGAATTTGGCCACCCTGGGTTGAATAATAGACATATGTTGATTTTTGGAAGGTCAGGGTCAGGAAAAACGTATGCCATACAAGCGATTTTATGCGAACTTGCTTTACAAAATCAGAACTCAGTAATAATTGACTATACAAATGGTTTTGAAGAGTCAAAGCTAGAGCCAGAAGCAATTCAAATAATAAAACCGACACAGCATATCGTACAACATAAACCTCTCCCTATAAACCCTTTTAGAAGACAAATATCAACTATTGCAGGAAGAAAAGAGCCTGAGAAAATATCTACTACATCTCAAAGAGTTATGAGCGTATTTGCGTCGGTCTACAATCTTGGAGATCAACAAAAAAATGCTCTATACCAAGCTATAAAGAAAGGAATAGAGAAAACCTCGGACAAAATGAATTTAAGAGAGTTGGTTTCTTTATTAGAGTCTTCTCAAGATGGGCTAATAAAAGACTCAGCAATAACTTTATTAAATAAGCTTAATCCTTTTGTTGACGGAGAGCCCTTTGGAGAGGAAACAGAAGAGAGCTGGTTAAGATTTTATAATGATCAGGACAATAGATGTCATATTATTCAACTAGTAGGTTGCGGAAAAGAATTCTCAACATTAGTTACAGAGTTTGCGCTAATCGATCTCTATTACTTTGCTCGTGGTATTGGGGATCAATATCATCCAAAGGTAGTTGTTTTAGACGAGATACAAAACCTTGATCATGGTCAGGAAGGGCCTCTTGCTGGATTTTTAACAGAAGGCAGAAAGTTTGGGCTATCTATGATTTTAGCTACACAAACATTACGAACATTAAAGGAGGAGGCTAGGCATAGGCTTTTCCAAGCCGAGCATAAACTCTTCTTTAAGCCCGCTGAAACTGAAATTGTCGAATATGCCAAAATTTTAGAGCGTTCAACTGGAGAAAGCTCTGAGTTATGGGTTGGACGACTCAATAGTTTAAAAAAAGGAGAGTGCTATTCTTTAGGCCCATCCTTAAATAATAAAACTAGTACGCTGGAAGTAAAAGCATACAAAATTAAAATTACTTCATTATCGGACAGACTTAAGAAAATAGGAGTAAACAAATGAGTAACCCTCTTGAGCTGACACAAAGTAGGTTACCCGTTACTTTTCACAGGACTTTTGTGCCCGAAAGACATTATTTATCTGCTCTTCTTCGTTTTGCAAGTCAAGGCATAGAAGGAACTAATCAGGAAATATCTCTGGAAACTGGCATTCCGATGGGTGGATCGGATGGCAAAGTGCCGGCAGTTTTGAGTTACGCTCAAGGTATGGGTTTAATTACGATAGCTAAGGGCTCAAAGCCTGGTTCCAAAAAACCAATCCTCACTACCTTTGGCAGGACCGTCTTTCTGGAAGACTTACATCTGAGTGAGTATATTTCTCAACTTCTTATCCATTTACATCTCTGTCGAAAATATGGGGGAGCTCAAGTCTGGTACCTAACATTTGGCCCTGGTTATGACATTCTGGGATTGAGATTTACACAGGAATCTCTGGATCATTATCTTTCTGGATTATGCGGAAAGCGTAATCGTTCTTTGATAGGGCCATTAATAAGAACATATGAGGAACCTGCAGCCTTAAAAAAGGTTGGAGCTTTAAAGACTGACGGGAATGAAATAGTCCGCACTTCCTCACCAGTTCTAAGGGAATTTATGCTCGGCTATGCATCCTTCTTTTTGTCTATTTGGGAAGCACATTTTCCTAATGATCAACAAGTAACACTAACAGATTTTGAATATCAAACTTATTGGCAAAGAATAAATGGATGGACTGAACGCCAAACAGAGACAGTTATCCAATATCTACAAGAGCTTAGAATTATAGATGTAGATAAGCAAATAAAACCGTGGGTTTTGACACGACTCGCTGAGGCAGAAACCTATTGGCGAATATTTTTTCGTGAAATAAGCTAGCTAGCCTAGGGGGAATGAATGAAACACATAGGTGAGTTGGTTCGGTTTAGAAAGGATTTATTTTTCGAAGGTGCTGTCCAGATTAATTGGTTCGAAGTTGACCAAGAAAAAAGGGACAAAGCAGCAGCAAATTTTGTTTTTCACGGACCTAAATATCATGGTGTTTCCAAAGATGACATTCAAAATTCTGAAACCTACTCCTTGATTGACACTGTAAGTATGACTTACAAACTCCTACAATCAATAGATCGTAGTGATAGTGACTCTTCACCATTTGCTCTAGCTATTGCAGGATATGGTACAGGAAAGTCACATTTTGGACTAACCTTGGCAACTTTGTTTTCCAATTACCGGAGCGACATTGCTAAAACCATATTAACAAATTTAAAAGCTGCGGATTCAAACATAGGTCAAATAATTAGTAGAATAATATATTCTTGGAACCATCCCGAATTAGTGCTCGCAATTAACGGTATGGAAAATTTTGATCTTGCTAGCGAATTGAGTAGGCAAGCCATAGTGCAGCTTAGGCGAGCTGGATGCGACACAACTGCTCTTAATGAGTTATGGCCTCGCTTCAAGCTTGCCGAACAGTTTGTTGTTCGAAATTATGATTTACGAAAAAAGGAATTTGTTGATCGTTTTGGAAATACAACCCTTGAAGAGATTATTAAAAGACTTCAAAATCATGATGATTTAGCATTTCAGGCAGTAAATGAAATTTTTCAAATTGCAAATGGTCATCCTATCAAGGCTATAGGTTTTGAGTCACCACAACAACTCATAAGAACCATTTGCGATGTATACTGTGGCGATGAAGAAGGTCCTTTTAGAGGAGTCTTTATTATTTTCGACGAATTTGGAAGATTCTTAGAGTTTGCAGCTGAAAGACCCCATATTGCTGGTGATGCAGCTCTGCAGCAGCTATTTGAGGCCGTACAAGATAATGCAGAAAAATGTTTCCTGCTATGTTTTAGCCAGTTTGAATTAAAAACCTATTTATCTCGTATATCCAAAGACAAACAGATTGCAATTCAGAGGTATATTACACGATATGATTCGGCTACTAAATATTTTCTTTCTACAAATCTTGAAACACTCTTTGCAAGTTTGATAGAAAAAAAAGACAGTCAATACCTTTCAAACTATCTCTTTTCTTCAGACACAAATGATTGGCGAGAAACTTACGATTTAATTAAGCGATGGTTCCCTTTAGCAGAGCGGTCATCTGTGTGGAGGGATTGGGTTCATTTTAAGAAAGTAATAATTGAAGGGTGTTGGCCACTAAGCCCTTTTGCAACATGGATGTTAAGCAGACTTACTGATTCGCTACAACACAGATCTGCAATAACACTTCTTGCCCAAGCAGTGGAGAGAGCGTCTAATTGTGCAATTGATGAAGAAGACTTTGCCTTTACTATATCAGCCGTTGATCTATGTGGTAATGAGCTCATAGAGGAACTTTTAGCGACGGAGGAATTCGGTAGAAGTAGTTCAGTAGCCCACGCCTACTTATCTGTACAACAAAAATATGGCGATCATTATAAGGATATAGAGCTCAATATACTTAAGTCTATTATGATTGCATCAAAATTAGGATTAAAAGTTAGCAACCAACAGGAAATGAATGTAGCGCTTGGGCTACTGTCAAACTTGCCACAATCAACAGTAAGTAAAGCCGTTAGAGAGCTTATTGACGAATATGCTGTTATTGAATGGAATGATCGATTTTGTCAGTATGAGATATTGGGCGATTCTATTCCTCGAAGTCACTTTGTCGCTTTCTTGCGTAGCAGAACACAAGACACTCAATATACCATCGACAGAATATCGGAAATTTTTGCGGCTTATATGAAAAATTGGGCTGAACTTGAACCTATAGACCCTTCCTTCGCAGCAACTAAAAACATTAGTACCATGGAATGGCAATTTCAAATTAACTGTTCAAATCTTCTCAGGTTAAATACTGATATTAAGAATGCCGTTACTGACTGGAAAGAGGCATATAGAACGGATGATTTTAGGGGTCAGATTATTTATTGTTATGTACCACCTGACTACTCGTTAGAACAGGTTACTAAATCGGTTAAAAATATGTTATCTGATATCTTGAATGAAGCCGTTCCAAGTCATATTTGTCCCATATTGGTAGTTTTGCTTGAAGACAACGCTGGGCTTCTCAAGCAGGCTATGTTAGAATACTGGATTCTCTCTGAAACATTGAGCGATGAAGAAAAACAACGATACTCACATTTTATCGATAGCCATAAGCAAAAAACCCTTGAAAATATAAAACAGATATTCAGTGAGCTTGTGCGGAATCGTAACTATATTCTTCCCAAAGGATTTCAGATTTCAGATGATTTGAGAATAACAAAACTTGCATATCAGCTTTTTGATCAAACTTACCCGAAGATAATACCTTTCCAATTTGATGGCTTCTCTACTGCCAAAGGAAATGCAGCCAAAGATTGTAGAGATATCACCGTTGAACTTTTCAAGGGCAAGTTAAACCAAGAATGGATAGCATCGAGACCTAGCCAAACACAGAATAGAGCAATCAAATTGTTACAAAAAGGAACGACTTCTTGGGGGGTTTTAGACGAGAATGGGGAGCCTTTATTGTTTCCAATTAATCCTAAATTGAGGGATATTATCCGGGAAATAGATAGAAATTTAAAAGAAAAAGAGTCTCAAAACCTATTAGAATTGTTGGAGAATCTAATTTTTCCCCCATACGGCTGCAACATAGCTTCCGCTGCTATTATAATCGGTGTCTTTTTGGCCCCAAGAATCAATAAAATAGCTCTATTTTTTAATAACGAAATCACCTCGCCAACTTTGTGGGTCAATCAGGCCTTATCCGGCAATTATCTTGATCTTAAAGCGCTATCACAGACAAAAATTGCATATATATCTGAGGAAGGTGCGGGGGAGTGGGAAGACTTACTTTCTCGGTGGGATAGCGAAAAAACGCATCAGGGAAGGTGGGATTGTTTGCAGGAGGCAGTGAAACTAAGGCAACGAGTCTCTCTTCCGGCAGGCCTTCTTTTTGAGCGATTTCGAAGGCTTCAACAAGAAACACAACATTCAATTAATGCATTAAAAGAACATGAAGATTTTTATGGTCAGCAACTGAAATACCTTGAATCTGCCTACTCAAGGCAGGAGGCTGGTAATCTTAGCCGTGTAGCATATAACCTGCTTAAAAGATTGAATAAAATGAACAATGAAGCAGAATTATGGACCGCAGAACAAATTGATGAAATTAGAATCTTATATGAGAGGGCAAAAGAATCTCTTATTCAGTTTTTCCAGCCTTGGTTAAAAAAGCAAAGCTGCCTATCAGCTATTCAGCTTAGCGCATTCACCATGAAACTGAAGGTAGTAATTGTTAGAAATCTAGAAGCCTTGGGACTATCAGATCTTGCGGAAAAGGTTGTTGAACATGTAGATCAAATAACTAGAAATATTGAGGAACTTCAGAGCCTGCAATATATCGTTCAGCAGACAAGGGCATTTCTGGACAGTCACAGGGTTTCTGAGCATATAACTGTGGCAGAACTAAATGAATGGAAAAAAACTTGTGAGAACCTCATAGAAAAGGTTGGGCAAGCGAGAAAAACAAGAGATTTACCCGACCTTAACTTAGTATCAATGGATGCTATAGCTTTCTTTAAAAAATGCACAGAACAGATAAAATTACACAAGGAGCGCTTAAGTCGTTTGATGGAATTTTGTATAACCTCTATAGATGATGTAAAGAAAGCAAAATCAGAGATCAAAGATTTGTTAAGAATTTTTGCTGGCGATGATCTGAATATTGAAGACCTTATTAAAATGGATGCAGAATTAGTAGAAATAGATAAAGACTGCGAAGCTTGGTCAGATTTAAATCTTACAAATGAAGAGATCAAAGACTTGGTATCGGCCAGAATCTTAAATATACGGAAGAACGCCGACTATGATGAGTATATATGGTTGACCGAAGATGTTTACTCATCCTTGTTAGAAGATTTACTCTCAAAGAGAAATAAATTGTCAAAACAGTGGCTACAACCCATTCTTGAATTAGCTGAAAACATAGAAACAATGAGTGCTGAAGATTGTACTAGACTCATTACACGACTTTCATCTTTGCCGACCTATTTAGAAAAAGCTGATATAGAAACTGCTATGGTTATTCGAAAAAAAGTTGACAGTAGGCTAGACGGATTACAAATAGAAGGCCTTTTTGCTCGCTTTAAACAGATGCCCCAAAACTTACAAATGAAATTTTTTAAAATAATCAAGAAACACTTAGCCATAAATGTTAATAGTCAACAGATTTGACCCCTTTTCTGCAAATAAATTTGACCCCCTTCATGGAGATGTAATTACAAAGTAATGAATAATCCTCTACCATGTTATCAAAACCTTTAAAGACGAGTGCTGTTTCATGTTCTATTACAACCCCCACCCCTTCTTAGTTTATCCTTTATCCTGTAGCTCTCACCATTTATGGGGAATATATGGGCATGATGGATGAGCCTGTCTATTATGGCCTGGGCCACCACCTGGTCATCAAATAT
>Ga0209409_1001213_pt1 | contig 22845 bp, 20 predicted proteins | sample AD_JPNMR1_MetaG_FD_184424 | JGI IMG/M metagenome (GOLD analysis project Ga0209409, IMG submission 184424) | Active sludge microbial communities of municipal wastewater-treating anaerobic digesters from Japan - AD_JPNMR1_MetaG (SPAdes) (version 2) | ecosystem: Engineered > Bioreactor > Anaerobic...
TCTAAAATAGCTGAAAAATAAAGTTATGGCGGTATTTTTGTTGGAATTATTTCAAGCATCCCTACTGGAAGAATAAGAAGTAATATTATTTTAATCATTTTCAGCGATTATGAATTTTTGTCAAAATATCTCCTTTTATCAGACACAATTTACTTGACAATACCTTCGCCATACTTCTAGGGGGGATTTACATATTATGGGGAGTAGGGATGGAAGATAATGATAGTATAACTATCATTTATTTTTTTATAAAAATATGTGACATATGTCGTATTTTAAGGGGATATCTTAATGAAATAACTATTATTTATTATAAAAAAGAAAGTAGGACATATGCGGTAAGGGTAAAAAATATTTACATAGTATAACGATTATTATTTATAGAAAGGAAAGTAGGATATATGTCGTTTGATATATTGTATAATATAACGATTGTTTTTTTTGTATTAAAAAGAAACTATGACATATGTCCTACTTTTTTGAAGAAAATATAAAATAACATTTATTTTTTTATAATAATAAAAATAGACATATGTCATAATGGTCAGAAATACTTATATAGTATAACTATTATTTATTTTTATATAGAAAACAAAATGCGACATATGTCATATTGTTATAATGTATAATATAACGATTATTTTTTTAAATAAATTATTTACAACATATGTCCTAGTATATATAGCCTCTTAATAGTATAACGTTTATTTTTTTATAGAAATATATCATACGACATATGTCGTAGTTTGAAGGGCTATTTATATAATATAACAATTATTTTTTTTATAAAAATACATACGACATATGTCGTAATGGGAAGCGATATCTAAATATATCACACTTATTTTTATACAATATAGCGGTTATCTCTGTATAACATAAGGAGATATTCTAATAACATAACGATAAAAAATCAAAACTATCTTACTTTTTTATTTTTTTATCAAAAATAGATCTTGTTTGTAGCACAATCTTTTTTATTCAATTGACAAACTTTAATTGATTAAGTATATAACAACATGAGGTTGTAAATATGGATAAAGAAATAATTGGGATTACCGGGCTCTTTTGTGCTGGAAAATCCGCTGTTGAAAAAATTATGCAGGATGAATTTGGTTATAGTGTAATTGATCTTGATAAAATTGGGCACATTGCCTTAAAAGAGAAGGAAAATGATATAATAAAAAAATTTGGGGATTATATCATTAAAGATGCCAGTATTGATAGAAAGAAATTAGGAGAGATTGTATTTAATGATAAAAAAAAATTGTATACTCTAAATCAAATTGTGTGGCCATTTATGATAGAATATGTGGAGAAAAAAATAAAGGAAATAGATAGTAAAAAAATAGTGATAAGTGGAGCAGTATTATTTGAAATGGGGTTAAACCGGTTTTGTGATAAAATATTTGTCATAAGGTCTAATATTTTTAATATTTTTAAGAGAGCCAAGAAAAGAAATGGATATTCTATATGTAAGACCATTTCAATTTTAAAAAAACAGAAAGTTCTTAAACTTGCTAAAAAAAATAAGAAAAATACCGAAATTATCTATGTTAATAATAATTCAGATATTGAGAGTCTAAAAAAATTATTAAAAATTAAAATATGAGGTGCAATTTATGTCAGATAATATTAATTTAGAAAAAGATAGACAAACACAAAACAAACCTAAAACATTTTATTCTGTTAATCTTACAGAAGGTAGAATATTTATTATATTTGTTTCTCTCGTGTTAATTTTTGTTATTATATTTTTTGCTATATTTTTATTAATTTCAAAAATAAGTAAAAATAATTTTTCAACATATAAACAAGCAAATAATGAAGCAACTACTACTTTGAATTTCTATGATGCCTCTGCAAAAGATGAATTAACATCTGATGCTAATAATATTAGTGATAGGGATTCAAGTAAAGAGACAAATGAGAAAAAAGAAAATGTAGTAGAAAATAAAGAAGAGATTAAAGAAAGTAATAACGAGCCAAAGATAAATCTTGATAATTCAGAGATATTATATTCTTCAAAGTTTAAAAATGTAGATGAGAGTAATTTTAAGAGTAAAAAAAGTGTTTCAGTAACTACCACTACAACAATTAAGGGTAAGATTACCAATAATGTAAAGAGCGGTAAAAGATATGTAGTTCAGGTTGGATCTTATTTAAACAAAGATACAGCATTAGAAATTGAGAATTTTTATAAAAAACTGGGATATCCCACTTATATCCAGAGTTATCTTAAAGATGGGAAAACCTATTATAGATTGAGAATAGGCCCTTTTAAAGATAAAAAAGTAGCAGAAAATTATTTGGTCTCTTTAAAGCAGTCAAAATACGGTAAAAATAGCTATATTTCCATTATTAATATTTAGCTTACTAAAAATTAATTATTTAGATATGAGGCTATCTCAAAAATATTGGATAGCCTTTTATTTTTATTCTTTATTCTAAATCTGGCCAAACATCGAATTTTTTAATATTTTCAAAGAATTTCCTTGAAATATTTTTAGCATCAATATCCCTTAGACCTAACATTTTCTTTAAAAGATTTTTAAAATTATCTTCAATGAATGGTAAAACTACTCCATTGATATTTTTATCAAATATTAAATATAGAATACTAACATCACCTTTTGCTGGAAAATTTATTGTAAAGGAATCATAGCAATCAAAAGGAATTTTTGGTAATAAAACATTGAATTTATTATCTTTTGTCAAGAAACTTTCTATATCTGAAAATCTAAAAGGCATATAACCAGTTGAGTTACTTTTTCTAAAAGTTGGTTCAACATATTTTTCTGTATATGATGGTGGTTCAAGCATACAGAATATTTTAGAACCCTGTGCCTGAAATTTAACCCCACCTTCGATTGGTAGAACAGCCTTTACTCCACTATAAGATACCATTTCGATTAAAAATGGATCATTTTTAGTGTCTATATTGTTAATATCTGGACATAATACTGACAAAATATATCCTGCATCTATTTTTGCAAGAATTCCTTTATTGTAAGCCTCTTCAAAAAAAATTGCTTTTTGCATAAAACCTCCTTACTTTATATTAAAATATTTTTTATTATTATATAATATTTTTTATATTTTTAAAATATTTATTTTAAAAAATTTATAAATTATAAATTTTATGAAATTTTATTTTTTATACACTAAAGACTTTTAAGGTTAAAAGATTTTATTTTTAAAATAGTGAAATCCTTAAAAATAAAAAAAGGGGCTTTCAGTTATGAAAGCCCCTTGACAAAAAAATATTTTTTTTATTCATCAAGTTCTGCTTCATCTACTACTATAGCATATCTATTTGATGATTTAATATTAGCAGAAATATCATAAATTGTCCCTCTAACAATAACGCTCGAACCATCTTTTTTAGATTGTTCAATTATCTCGAGTGCTTCTGTGCCTTTCTTTACATATAAGAAATTCATTTGATCATCTTTAAATCTATAACAAATATAATTATCCTTTGTGACATTATCTACATAGTAACTCGAAACATCTTTATCTCCTACTTTTACACTTACTTCTACATCTTTGCCAAAATTACTCTTTACATCAGCAAATTTTATACTCTTATACTCCTTATTAACCGTAGAAGTTGCTTGTGATTTATAAGTCTGAAATGAAACATTTGATTTAGCACCTGCATCGACTGTGTTACTGAATAAGAACATGTAGTCATGTTCATAAATTGGTGCAAAATTTTTTCTTCCTGTTCCCTGTGTTCCAATTAAAGGAAGCCCCATCATTGATCTCCATTGATTAACTTCATCCCAGACAACTTTTCCACCACCTTCTGACTTAATTTGATTTGTAAATTTATCAAAGAAATCCGGATCTGGTTTAAATTTTGGATCTGCTGTAATATTTCCTTCACTCTTTGAACTTAAATAGTACATCTTATTTGCCTGTTTTCCAGAAAGAAGAGTTGGATCATCACATACTGCTGTTGTTCCAGAACCTTCTTTTGCAAAATATCTATAAACACCACCCATATTGTTAAAAAAGACATTATTTTTTAACACAGCCTTATCATTTCCAAAACCATTATTCATTCCAAAATCAGTTGCAAATGCAATAATATTATTTTCAATAGTAAGTTTTGTCTGTCTTCCTATTAGAATTCCATAACCTTCTCCTAAATGAGACCATACAAATGCAATACTATTATTTTTAATTAAAGCATATCCAGAATCTGGATTTCTATCTGGATCAAATGTCCCAACTCTAAAATCAATTGCTTCCATAAGGGTATTTACTATTATATAATTCGAGATTTCTGCCCATGAATCTGGATCATCTTTTGTCCCTGATGCTACCATCTGAATACCAGGTCCACCAGAATTCATAATTATACAATTTCTTACTTTACATCCCTTCTTGTTAAAAGAGATTAAAGGGGTTCCTATTGGACCGACATCAATCTTTAAATCCCCATTTTGCTTATAGCTATTTCTTGTATAACCATCGATTATAAAACCATCAATAATTGTATTGGAAGAATCTCCTTCACCTGATATCATTGCATTTGGATTATAGCTTGCCTTTGTCGGAGTCAAATCAAGCCCCCATTTTTTATCATGGCCTCTTTTTTTTGCCTCTTCTATAAGATCTGGATCCATACCCCTTACAAATATTGTCTGATATTTGAAGGGATTTCTCTCTTTAAAGTCTTTACTGTAACCACCGACAAGTGTAAGATTATTTACTTTAATAACAATTTTACCACTTCCCCCTTCTCCATAATATACACCCTCACTAACATGGATTACATCGCCGGCATAAACTCCCATATTCATTGCCTCTTCAATTGTCCCATAAGGTTTCTCAATTGTCCCATTTCCACTTTTACTCCCAGCCCTTACATAAATATCTTTTGCATTAATAATAAAAATAAAACTAAACATAAAAATTAAACATAAAAATTTTCTCATATTTTTTACCTCCTAAAAAATTATATATATAATTATATATTTTTTTTCTTTAAAAAACAAATATTTTTGTATAAATTTTTAAAAAAAATATTTTTTTATTTTTTTCAAACAATTTTAGCCTATAGATTCATTTTTAATCAAAGAATTTTATTTTTAATCAAGTTATAAAAAATTCTTTAATAAATTTTATGTTAATAAGAAAAAAGATTTATTTTATAAGCCTATTTAAAACAGTTGATATCAAGTAATAGTCTTTGAAGAATATTATTAGGGATAATTCAAAAGCTTATAACAACAAATAAGAGTTGTTATATTGTTTGTTATATAAAGTTAAGGTATTGGGATAGAGGGTGTAGAGAATTGTCGCATTTTATTATCTTTATTATGAAAGTTTTCATGCTTACTTGGGTCCGATTTTATTTTTAGGCAGATAAAAGAAATATAATTATCCCATGGTTAATTTTGTTTGAGAATGGCTTATATTTATTTTTTAGTAGAATTTTTAATAAATTTAGCTAATAGTATGTCTCAAAGCCTATTACCTGGTAGCAATCGTTGTAGATTGCCTTGTAAAATGGCGTAGTGTTACCGGAAAAGTGGGATAATTCTCTGCTCTTATTCCACTTTCTTATCTTTGTTAGTCTTAAGAATAACCTTAATGTCATTAAACTACACTTCATCTCAACCCCTGTAATCCCAAGTTTCTCATACTCTTCCAAAAAAAGTAGGATAATTCTCCTCAGTAAACAACCCATGCTAAAAAAATTAAGATCAGCATGGATCTTCTTCAAAAAACGATAATCCTGTTTTGACAGATACACATGAATCCTACTATCCCCATCTATTCTTTCGTATTTATTCCCATCCTCTGGACCGAAACAATATATCTTTTTTACTCTATTAATATATATTTGCAAGATATATACCACAAGTCCAGAAATAGAGATGTTAAATTTCCTTGCAACATTTTCAAGTCTTCTTTTCATTGAGGAGTTAACCACAATATGTAACTCATGCTCAAAATTATAGTTTTTTAAAATCTTACGAATATTATTCATAAAAATCTCCTTAACAAAAAATTATTTTCTATATATTAATCACAAAATTTTGACAAAAATTCACAATCGCTGAAAATGATTAAAATAATATTACTTATTATTCTTCCAGCAGGGATGCTTGAAATAAGTCCAGCAAAAATACTGGAATAACTTTATTTTTCAGCGATTTAAGAAAAGTGTCAAAATTTTTGAGAAAATCCTTTACAACTTTTAGAAAAAAATTAAAAAAAATTTTGCCTAAAAATAAAATCACACCCTTTTTTTAATTATTAAATATTTTTCTTGACATTTATGTAATTTTATTTAATAATATATAAAAATTTTATGCAGGAGGAAAGGATGCAGTATATACTGGTAAGTCTTATATCCATCCTCCTTGGCGGCGCTATAGGTTTTATTGTTAGAATTATTATTGCTAAAAGTAAAGTTAATTCTGCTGAAAATAGAGCAGCAATGATTTTAAGGGAAGCAAAACTTGAAGCAGAAGCACAGAAAAAGGAGTTATTATTAGAAGGTAAAACTTTCCTGATTCAGGAAAGAAATAATTTTGAAAAGGAGACAAAAGAGAGAAGGATTGAGTTACAAAGAGCAGAAAGAAGAATTATACAGAAAGAGGAGCAGTTAGAGAAAAGAATAAGTGATCTGGAAAAAAAGGAAAGAGTAATTTCGGAAAAGGAAAAGGATCTTACTGCTAAATTAGAAGACATCAATAAACTTCAATCTAAATGGCAGTCTGAGTTAGAGAGAATATCTGGAATTTCTTCAGAGCAGGCAAAGAATATGCTTATGAAGGAGTTAGAGGATAAAGCAAGGCAGGATGCTCAGATTTTGATTAATAAGATTGAAGAAGAGGCAAAATTAAATGCCAATAAAAAAGCTAGAGAGATATTAGTAACTTCAATCCAGAGAATAGCTTCTGAGGTAACATCAGATATTACAACAACAAGTGTCTCTTTACCTAATGAAGAGATGAAGGGTAGAATAATAGGAAGAGAAGGTAGAAATATCAGAACATTAGAGACTTTAATTGGTGTTGATATAATTATCGATGATACTCCAGAGGCAGTGGTTATTTCAAGTTTTGACCCAGTTAGAAGAGAGATAGCAAAAATTGCTATATCAAGATTGGTTGCTGACGGCAGAATTCATCCGGCTAGAATAGAAGAGGTTATAAATAAGGTAATAACTGAAGTGAATGACATTATATATGATGAAGGAGAAAAAGCAGTTATTTCACTTGGTATACCAGGTTTTTCTACAGAAGGTATAATTAACCTCGGAAGGTTATATTTTAGAACTAGCTATGGTCAGAATGTATTATACCATTCTATAGAAGTAGCTAAAATAGCCGGTACATTAGCAGCAGAACTAGGTTGTGATGTTAATCTTGCAAAAAGAGCTGGATTACTTCACGATATAGGTAAAGGCGCCGCTTCAGATGGGGATAATAGTCATACTGATGCTGGTTTTGAACTGGCAAAGAAAATGGGGGAATCAGAGAAGATATTAAATGCAATACTTTCTCATCATGGTGATGTTGAGCCAAATTGTCTTGAATCTATACTTGTCCAGATAGCAGATGCTATAAGCGCATCGAGACCAGGGGCAAGAAGAGAGAGTTTAGAGAGCTATATAAAGAGATTGGAGAATCTTGAAAATATAGCAGAAAGTTATGAGGGTGTTGAAAAGGCTTTTGCAATTCAGGCTGGTAGGGAATTAAGGGTTATTGTTAATAATTCTTCTATTAATGATGCAAAGGCTGAGGCAGTAGCAAGAGATATTGCTAAAAGAATTGAACAGGAGTTAAAATATCCTGGAAAGATTAAAGTGACCGTTATACGAGAGTCAAGATTTATTGAATACGCAAGATAAAACATCATGTTTTAAAAGAGGCAACTTTAAAGAGTTAGCCTCTTTTTATTTATAAAAAATAGATATATATTTTAGTATCTAACATTTTTTTAATCATAATTAAATTTATATTATTTTTTTATAAAAATTATTTTTTTTATATTTTTTTAAAAAAAATATTGATTTTTTTTAAAATATAAAATAATATATAAACAAATAAAAAATAAAAAATGGAGATTTTAAAATGGAAGGATATAAAGAAAAACCTTTATTAATTGAAATTTTTTCATTAATTTATCTTTTGAACCCAATTGGAAATATTTTACTTATTTTATTCGTTAATACCTCAGATACTCCCCTCGGGAATCTAAATAAGTTATTACTCTTTATATCTCAGGGTAATATTATTGTAATTCTTAATGTTATATTCTGGTTCTCAGCTTTACCTCTTGCTTATGGTTTATATAAAGTTAGACTATGGGCATGGTATTATTTTTTAATTCATTCAGTAGGAATGGTTATATTGAGTTTATTTGGAAATGACTACAGAATACATTTTAATGCCTCAACAATTATAAATTGTGTATTTTTAATTCCAATAGGCTATTTTATTTCTAAGGAAATAAGAACGCCATATTTTAATCCTAGAGTTAGATGGTGGGAGCAGGCAAAAAGATTTCAGCATGAGGCTAAGATAATCATTGAAGGTAATGAATATAAAACTTATGACCTCTCTATTGCTGGGGCATTTGTTATAGATGAGGGTAAGGCTGGTCTGGAAATCGGTGAACTTTTGCCTATTATACTTGTTATTGATAATGAGACAATAAACTGTTTTGCAGAAGTTAGATGGGTAAATAATTCTAGTAATAGGTATCCAGTTGGATTTGGGATTAAATTTGATAGACTTAGTATAAAAGATAAGGCTAAATTAAAAGCTTATATTAAACTATTACAAGAATTGGGTAAGAAAGAGTCACGTTAAAATAGATTTTAAAAAGATAAAGATATATACTTAATATAATACCAAACATAGTATATATTTATTGCAAAAGTGGGATATCTTTATAGATAATATTACTTTTAAAAATGATGGACATTTTTTTAAAAAAGTCGGATTATATGTTGTCTAAAATATAGATTTCTATTATAGTATGAGATAGAAAATTTATTTTAAGACTGCTTCAATTTATTTTGAGTTGTTAAAATTTTTAAATAGATTTTATAAATTTTTTTAGAAAGATATCCCTTCTTTGAATAAATATTTAACTATATTTTTATAGATTTCTAATCTCTTCCTATTTTAAGAAATTATTTTCTATAATTAATTTTAAAATTTTTTATAAACTCCTTTTTAATTTTTTTAGAAAAATTAAAATTTCTTTTTGAGAATAAAATAATTACATCGTTGTTAATTTAAAGTTAAATAAAAATTATATTTTATTTGACTTTTTATCTTAATTATATTATATTTTATTTATGCCCCACCCGAGATTGGGTGGGATACAAATATTATAAAAAGGAGTTTTTATGTCAACTAGAAGAGAAAAATCTATAAATATTAAAGGCATGCATTGTGCTTCATGTGTAGCTCTAATCGAAAATAGAGTAAAATCATTAAAAGGTGTGAACAATATTTCAGTTAATCTTGCAACAGAAGATGCTAATTTGATTTTTGATAACTCAAAGATTTCTTTTGAGAATATAAAAAATGAGATTGAAAAACTCGGATATAAAGTGGAAGAAAAAGACTTTAACAATATGGATCAGGATAAAAAAAAATTAATTTGATGTGGTTTCAATTTTTTATAAGTGCTATGTTTTCCTTTCCTCTGCTTATGATAGCAATGATGCCTATGATTAAAGGAATAAATCATTTATTTCCAGAATTTTTAGATCCAATGAAATATCCAGAAAGATATAGCCTAACACAACTCTTTCTTGCTATTCCGGTTTTATTTATTGGTAAAAATTTTTATATCAATGGAATAAAATCTTTTATAAATAGATCTTTAAATATGGATACCCTTGTAATGATTGGCACTGGCAGTGCATTTATATACAGTATATTTTCTACAATTTTGGTGTTAACTGGAAAACATAGTTATGTAGAAAATCTATATTATGAAACATCCAGTGTAATAATTACTCTTATATTCCTTGGCAAAACACTTGAAGCATCTTCAAAGAGTAAGGCTGGTGAATCTATAAAAAAATTGCTGAATTTAGCACCGAAAAAGGCAATAAAAATTGTTGATGGGAAAGAGATCGAAGTGGATGTTAAGGATTTACAGATTAACGAGATTGTACTTGTAAAACCAGGAGAAAAAATTGCCACTGATGGGACAATAGTTGAAGGGATAACGAGTATTGATGAGTCAATGTTAACTGGTGAGAGTATTCCGGTAGAAAAAACTGTTGGTAGTAAGGTATTTGCTGGCACAATTAATAAAAATGGTTCAATTTTATTCAAAGTAGAAAAAATTGGCAAAGATACCTTTTTATCCCAGATAGTAAAATTAGTAATAGAAGCTCAATCCTCAAAAGCACCAATTGCAAAAATTGCTGATAGGGTTGCAGGGTATTTTGTTCCAGTAGTGGTTTTAATAGCATTAAGTTCATCTATTATCTGGTTAGTTTCTGGCAGGGATTTTGTATTTAGTCTAAAAATATTTATTTCAGTCCTTGTTGTTGCATGCCCATGTGCTCTTGGGCTTGCTACCCCTGTTGCAATTATTGTAGGAACTGGCAAAGGCGCAGAAAATGGCATACTTATTAAAAATGGAGAATCCCTTGAGGTTGCTCATAAAATTGATACAATTGTATTTGACAAAACCGGTACCTTAACAGAAGGAAATCCATCTGTCACTGATATAAAAAGTTTTAATTCATATAGTGAAATCGAAATTTTACAAATTGCCTTTTCACTCGAAAAAAAATCAGAGCATCCATTAGCAGAGGCAATTATAAAAGAAGCTGAAAATAAAGGTATTCAATCTCTTGAGGTTAGTGATTTTGTAAATATACCCGGAACTGGCATAAAAGGAAAAATTAACGATAAGATGGTATTAATCGGAAATAAAAGAATTTATCAAAAAATTGATTCTGATATAAAAAATGAGATAGAAAGTTTTGAAAATCAGGGCAAGACTCTTGTTTTTATAGTAATAGAAGAAAAACTTTCTGGCATAATTGCATGTAGGGATAACTTGAAGAGTAATGCAGGAGAAGTAATAAAAATTTTAAAAAATAAAGGGATTAAGCCTGTTATGTTAACAGGTAATAATAAAAATACAGCTTATGCAATAGGAAAAGAATGTGGAATAGAAAAAATTTTTTATGAGGTGTTGCCAGATGAAAAACAGAATAAAATAAAAGAATTGATTTCTAATGGTAAAAATGTCGCAATGGTTGGTGATGGTATAAATGATGCAATAGCACTATCCACTGCTCATCTTGGGATTGCTCTTGGGAGTGGAACAGATATTGCGATAGAGGGTGCTGGAATAGTATTAATAAAAAACAATCTTATGGATGTTATAAAGGCATTGAATCTATCAAAAAAAACTCTAAGAAATATTAAACAGAATCTTTTCTGGGCTTTCTTTTATAACATTATTTTAATCCCTGTTGCTGCTGGGATATTAACCTTATTTGGCGGACCACAATTAAATCCAATTTTAGCAGCATTTGCAATGTCACTAAGTTCTGTCTCTGTTGTGTTGAATGCTTTGAGATTAAAATTTGTAAAATTATAAGGAGGTTTTTATGAAATGCGATAGCTGTGAAAGTAAAAAGGCAATAGAAACTTTAAAAATCGCAAAAGGACAGATTGAAGGAATTATCAAAATGATTGAATCAGAAAGGTATTGTATCGATGTGTCAAAACAGATACTTTCTGTTAATGGCTTAATAAAGAAGGCAAATCTAATTATCTTAAAACAGCATCTTCAAACCTGTGTTAAAGAGGCTTTTTTACAGGGAAATGAAAATGAAAAAATCGAAGAGATAATGTTAATTTTAGAAAAATATACTCAGAATGATTAAATTAAAAGGAGATAAAAATGAAAAATATAAATGTTTATATTAAAGGTATTCATTGTGAAGCATGCATAAGACTAATTAAAGAGGAATTTTCAAAATTGTATTTTATAAAAGATATTAATATTAATCCATTTACCAGGATTGCTACTATTACTTATACTTCTGAAGAATTAGATATCCCATTTCTTAATAATCTAATTAAAAAATATGGATATGAAATTGTAAAAGAAAAATTAAGATCTAATATTTTAAAAAATTGGATTTTACCCATAATAATTACTTTGTTTATAGTTGGGGTATTCTTTATTTTACAAAAGTCTGGCTTACTGGAGAAAATAAAACTTAATCAAGAGACAGTATCATATGGCTTTTCTTTTTTTACAGGTATATTAGCATCGGTTAGTTCATGTTTTACTGTTGTAGGTTCAATTGTCATAGCATTTTCTGAAATTTATAAATTTGAAAATAAAAATGGTATATTAAATGTTATTATACCGAATATTTTATTTCAAATTTCAAGATTATTTACATTTTTTATACTCGGCGGTTTTTTAGCATCTATTGGTGTTAAAATTTCTATAAATGGTTTTACTTTTGGATTAATAAATATCTTTATTGCTATTATAATGATATTACTTGGACTTAATATATTAGGATTGATTCCTTCAATAAGTAATTTTGGTATAAAAAATTTAGGTTTTATTACTAAAAGTATTGAAAAAATTAAAAAATCAAATAAGTTTTATGCCCCATTGGCTCTTGGATTTTTAACATTCTTTCTACCATGTGGTTTTACTCAAAGTATGCAAATATTTGCTATTGGATCAGGAAGTTTTATAAAAGGTGCCCTATATTTATTTTTATTTGCCCTTGGAACATTTCCTGTTCTGTTTATAACTGGTATTACTGCATCATTTTCACAATTGAATAAACTTATTCTTCTAAAAAGAACTGGTGCTTTTTTAGTCGTTATTTTTGGTATTTATACATTCTTTTCTGGAATATCTATAATATACTTTAAAGGTAACCTATTTAGTTATGAGAAAGAGAATTATCAGAGTAAAAATAATAATTTAGATAATCAAAAAGAAAAAGAAGATCAAAAATTTGAAGAAAAAAAATCTCAGGAAATTCAGACTGTAAAAATGTCAATAAAATATTATGGATTTGAACCACAGGTTCTAAAAATTAAAAAAGGAATAAAAGTAAGATGGGAGATATACGGAGAAGAGGTAACAGGTTGTACCAATGCAATAATATTTCCATATACTAAACAACGAATACCAATTAGAAATAATCAAAAAGTTATTTTAGAATTTATGCCACCAGACAAAAGGGGTTATCTACCATTTTCATGTTGGATGGGAATGGTAAGAGGGGTATTTATTGTTGAATAAAATACATAGTAGAGAAAAATAAAATAATATTATCAACTTAAACACAGCTTTCACCTATAAAAATAATTAAAAATGATTTAACTTAATTATAGATAAAGTAGTTATGCAATAAATAATTTTATTTTAGTGTATACGAATAATTGTAATTTATTTGTATAGTTATTGATATAATATTTAGTACCCAAATTAAGTATCTAATTTAAAATAAAGTATTGAAAAATGTTAAAATTAAACATAAAATTGCCAACCTATTTGTAGTAACGATGATAAAATTGGTCTAATTATTCTAACCATTTTAAGAATAAAGTGGCTATTAAGAAAAAATATTAAAATTATAGATAAAGTTGTGTTGAAATAGAGGGGGAAGAGAAGTTTGTAAATAAGGAAAGAAGAATTGCAAAAGGAAATAGAAATTTTAAGGGAATCTAAGGCTGTGGTGAAGATTGGTTCCCCAGATATCCCAGCCTCTGACACAACTAACGATTATTTTTTAATCAAATTCAACATAAAATTTTGTCTGAAAGGGATAAAATTCTTATAAAACTTAAAATTTACCCAACATTTTTATATTTTCTTGATTTTCTCTTTAATTATAACTTAAGATAAGTCTATTAATTTTTTTTGCCTAAAAATAAAATTTCTCACTTAAAATACTCTCTTAATATAAAATCTTGACAAAAATTTTCTAAAATTTTAATTACAATAGAAAAGAATATCACTTCAATTTTAAAAATAGATAGAGATAATGAATAATATAAAATTAACAATTTCCTATGATGGAACAAATTATTGTGGATTTCAGATTCAAAAGGATAATAGAACTGTTGAATATGTTTTAAAAGAGTCTATCTCTCAGATATTAAAAGAGAATGTTAAAATATATTGTGCTGGAAGGACTGATACAGGGGTTCATGCAGAGGGGCAGGTTGTAAATTTTTATTCTCCAAATCCAAATATAAAAGAAAAAAATTGGATTCTTGCCTTAAACTCTATTTTACCCGATGATATAAGAGTAATGAATTGTGAAATAGTTTCTCCTGATTTTAATGCCAGAAATGATGCAATATTAAGAGAATACTGGTATCACATAATAAATGCACCTGTAATATCAGCCCTACAAAAAAGATATGTTACTCACTTCTATAAGTTTAATTTAGATATAGACTTGTTAAACAGGTATGCCAGTCAATTTTTGGGCGAGAATGACTTTACCTCTTTTTCTTCTGCAAATGATATGAGTAAATCTAAAAAGAGATATGTTCATTCTTTTGTAGTGGAAAAGGTAGATAATATGTTCATATTTAAAATTCAGGGCAATGCCTTTCTTCAACATATGGTAAGAATAATAATAGGGACAATGATAGACCTTCACAAAAGAAATTCCCCATCAGAAAAGATAAAAGAGATAATGCAGGCAAAAAAAAGAAGCATGGCTGGTTTAACATTTCCACCAAATGGCCTCGTATTTAAAAAAGTATACTATAACGAAAATGAGATAAAAGATTTTGATAAGATTCCATTATTTGTAAGACTGAAAAAATTTAATGAAGGAGAGATAGAAGAATGAAAAAAATTTTTTATGATCAGAGTATAAATCTCAATGATAATATAATAATAAAAGATGAGGAACATCATCATTTAGCAAATGTTTTAAGATCAAAAATTGGTGATTCTTTTGTAATTGGGGATAGTAATGGGATGGAGTTTGTTGGGAGTATTATCAAAATAACTAAAAATGAGACAATTATTAACATAGAGAAATTTTTTAATAGAATACCACGTCTTAAAAATATAAATCTATTTTTCTCTATTCTTAAAGGTGATAAAAATGAGGAGATTATAAAAAAATGCACTGAAATAGGAGTTGATAATTTTTATCCAGTGATAACTAAAAATTGTATGGTAAAAATCAATCCCGAAGAGTCTTTTAATAAGATAAATAGATGGAGAATAATAGCAAAAGAGTCAAGCATGCAAGCATTAAGAGAAAAAATTCCTTATGTAAATAAGATTATTTTATTTGAAGATTTAAATAAATATGCTATAAAAGGGGCAAAATTTTTTGGAGATATAAAATCTAAAAAAGGTTTATACAATTATATAAAAAGAAATCCGATTAATGAAGATAATATATACTTATTTATAGGACCAGAGGGGGATTTTACAGATTATGAAAGGGATTTTTTATACAATACTGGATGGCTTGGATTTAATCTATCCAATTATATTTTAAGAAGTGAGACAGCAGCAATTACTTTTTGTTCAAATATTATGATGTTTATTGGAGGGGATTATGACTAATTTAAAATTATTGGGAATTAATGTGGATTCTATATCCGAAGAGGAGATCTATGATTATATCCTAATTTTATCAAAACAGGAAAGACCAATTCAGATAGTCCTTCTTGATACTTACTTATTAATGAAGGCAAAATTCAATAAAGAACTCGCAAATATCATAAATTCGAGTGAACTTGTTATCCCAATATCAAAAGGTATAAAATTTGGCCTTGGTTTTTTTAAGAAAAAGGTCGATCATGTTTATAATTATTTTAGTTTTATAATAAAACTACTCGCTCATTTTACTGATTTTAAAAAAAATATATATATTTTGGGTGGAAACGAAAGAACAATAAAAAGAGCCGAAAAGAATATTAAGAGTTCTTTTCCTGGAATAAGATTAATGGGAAGATATCATATTCATTATAAAAAAGACTTTGAAAAAGATCTTATAACAGCAATAAGAAAAACAGATCCAGCACTTACTATTATTAGTATGAAAAGACCAAAACAAGAGAAATGGATAGCAGCCAGACTCTCAAATTTTAAAAGTGGAGTCTTTATTGGGGTTGAAAATTTTATTGATATAATTGGCTCAAGATCATCCTCTGAAAGAAATATAAATAAAAGTTCATATAGAGGAAAAATAATAGCAAGGAATCCATTTAGAATTTTTTATTATATATTTTATCTCATATTACTTATTATAGCAAAAATTACTGGTAAAGATTAAAATTAAAATTTTTTTCTTGAGAAAAGACTTCTTTTTTAATCTTTATTTTCTTTATAATAAATTGAGAATCTTTATTTTTTTGAGTATAACATTTGACTTTATAAAGAGAGTATTACAAATTTTCATAAGTAATCATAATCTGATAAATTACGACTATTCTTTTCAAAATTAAAATCGGATTTAAAAAGAATAAGAAAATAAAATTGAATTCAATAATTATAAATTCTTTGCAACTTATATTTTTATGGTTGTAATTTCATTTTTATTCAGATAAAAAGATAAAATTAGCCCATGGTAATTTTGTTTAAGAGAATGGTTATAATAGTTTTATTTATTTTTACTGGAATTTTTAATAAATTTTTACTTAATAGTATGTCTCAAACCCAACTACCTGATAGCAATCGTTGTAGATTGCCTTGTAGAATGGGGCAGTGTTGTTGGAAAAGTGGGATAATTCTCTGCTCTTATTCCATTTTTTAATCCTTGTTAGTCTCAAAAATAACTTTAATGTTGTTAAACTACACTTCATCTCTACCCCTGTAATCCCAAGTCTCTCATACTCTTCCAAAAAAAGTAGGATAATTCTCCTCAACAAAGCCCCCATGCTGAAAAAATTAAGATCAGCATGGATCTTTTTTAGAAAACGGTAATCCTGTTTTGAGAGATATATATGAATTCTTGCATCTCCATTTATTCTTTCATATCTATTTCCATCCTCTGGACCAAAACAATATATTTCTTTTACTCTATTAGTATAGAGTTGCAAGATATATACAATAAGCCCAGAAATAGAAATGTTAAATTTCCTTGCAACATTTTGAAGTCTTTTTTTCATTTCTGAGTTAACAACTATGTGGAACTCATGCTCTACAATATAGTTTTCTAAAATTTTGCAAATGTTATTCATAAGAAAATCCTCCTTAAAACTATTATAAAATTATTTTCTATATATTAATCACAAAATTTTTGAAAAAATCCTTTACAACTTTTAGAAAAAAATTAAAGAATTTTTGCTTAAAAATAAAATTGCATCCTATTTTTATAATTTTTTAAGAATTTCCTATAAAAAATTAGGGTTAAATATTTATATATCTTTATTCCTTGTAAAGATGTATGTTATTGCTTTTTCTTTATTATCTCTTTAAATCTTAAAAAACCTAAATCTGGGTTATTAAATGTATAGTTGCAGATAATAATCTTATATTTTGAAAGAAATATAAGATATTTTTCATATACTTTAATTTCCCCGGATTTATATTTTCCCCAGAATTTATCAGGATCTTCCCATTGATATTTCATGTCTTCTGCTATGGTTAGATTTCCTCTACATATACCATTCGCATTTACTCATTTACCAATTAAAAAAGATCGATCTTTATCTCTTTTCCTAAATTTATCTCCATTAATATTTGATTCTATTTTTTATCTTCTTTACATTCAAATAAAAAAATAAAAATAGCAAGAAGAATAATCTTTTTAATCAAATATTTCCTCAAATTTTTATTCTTTTAATTCTATATAAATAACAAGGGGATCACCTATCTCTATGATATCTGGATTTATAATGTATTTATTCATATTATGAATAAATGGCCATAAAAAGGCATTGTTTAAAAATCTCTTTGAAATATCCCACAGAGTGTCTCTTTTTTTGATAATATAATTTATTTTTTTATACTTTTTACCATTTATTTCAACAATCTCTTCTGTGTATTCGCCTTCTTTAAGATTCTTATCTTTTTCACCTCTAACCTTTACAACAAGATCTTTTTCTTCGCTATAATAAGTATCCTTATCTTTTAAATCTATCTTTTCTGTCACTACAACATCATTTGTCCCCTCTTTTATTACTTTTTTAACAATGAGTTCATCATCACTTTGATCTGACGTTAAGTCTTTATTTTTCTTTTCTTCCAATTCTTTTTCTTTTTTTAATTTTTCTAATTTTATCTTTGCCTGCCAGTTCTTAATAGATCTATCTATATTCTCTCTAAATAGAAATCCAAGAATCCCCAGTACTAAGAGGATAACGAGTGGTATAATGATAAATAATGAAATCATAATCATTCTTTTCTTTTCTTTCTGAACTTTTGACTTATAATTTTTATATCGAGTTGATATCTTTTTCTGCAAATTAGCATCCGGAATAAATTCAAGATCTCCAACTCTTTTACCCTCTTTCATTGAAAAAACTTTCTTTAAATATCCAAATTCTGATAGAGTATGAGTCATCTCCTTTTTAAAGGATTCGGCAATTGCCTTTGATATAACAAATTCAAGATCTTTGGCTTTTTTTAATTGATTCTTTTTAATAATATTATTTTTAACTGCAAAATCTAAATATAAATCAGTTATACTTTTATTTTTTGACATAAAAAACCCCTTTTAATTAAATTTAAATTGACAATATTTTTATTCTAAACCGATTTCTTTTTTTAATCTTTCTGATGCCTTAAATTTTAATACATATTCCTCTTTTGAGGATTCTGGATTCTGTTCAAGATAGAATGTACCAACTCCATCAACAGTAACACTTCCTTGTTTGTAAATTAGTTCTTCTATCATATCCCAAAATGTCTTGTATAATTTTGCAGAGGTTTGCTCATCGAGTTCTAATTCCTCTGAAATAATTTTTAAACATTTTTCTAAACTCATAATCACATCCTTAAAATTAAAATATTTTTTTTATTTTATAAAATTTATATAAGAATTTCAAATACTTTTTTTTATTTTTTATTAAAAAAAATATTTTTTTAAATTTCTATATTTTTTAGTTGCTTTTTCAAAAAAAAGAGATATAATACAATAATTAATATCATGAAAAATAAAATAATATTTGTTTTGTTTTTTTTAATAAGTCTATTTCCTCTTTTCTCTCAAAATAAAATACCGCAGAGAGTTATATTTTTTTTACAGGATGCCACTGATGATAAAAATATAGATATAAAAAGATATATTGAAAATGAGATAAAAAAAATTCTTGAAGTTCTTGATTCTGAACTTATAATAAGATATACAAAAGAGGAAGAATATAAACAGTATTTAAATCTTCTTACTCCTTTAACTATTGATAATATGAAAAAATTTTATTTTAACACAAATGTAAGAGGAATTGTCTCTTTTTCAACAAAAGAGGAGAATAATAAATTTTTAGTTCAGATAGAATGTTATAATTTGAATACTGGTGATGTTATAAAAAAGGATGTTACAATTGAGAGAGAAAAAATAATTGAGAATATTAATGAATTTGATAATTTTATAAGAGAGTTAATCATTAAAAATTTTCCACAGATTGAGAGGAAGAGTATCAAGGAAGAGAGATTTGCTCTTTTAAAACTAGTTAGAGAGATGCCAGAATTTTTTTTAAATGTTAAGGGGGATATTGGTTACTCTTCCAAATATATACAGTATAGAGTATTTTCCAGTAATTCGAGTTCAGAAGACAGACAGCATAACGAATATCATAATGGTTTTAATATAGGTTTTGGAGTTGAGGGTAAGATTAAACTATTTTATATTGGGGCTGGGGTTAATTTTTTACCATACATAGTTACTAATAGTGATAGTTTCTGGTTTGATATTACTGCTTATTTAGAAACAGGATTTTTTTTAATTCAGGAGATACTTTTAGTAAAGAGTGGCAGTATTGCTGGTGTTATTTCTACTTATGATTACTTGACAGAAAATAGAATAAAAATAATACCAACGATTATTGGATATATTGAAATTGGAGCATATCCAACAAAATATATTTATCCCTTTTTTAATATGGGAATTGGGGTGAATATATATAATATGCCAGGAGTTAAGGATTTAGTTGCACAACTTGCATTTGAGAATATTGCTTATGTTATATTGATTATGAAATTTGGATTTATATTTTATTTTAAAAATAATTTTTTTATAGGGTTAAATAGTAGTACTACCTTTACTGTAATTAATGGAGATGTAGAATTTGAATTTAAATCAGAAGGTGGTAGTTATGATAGGTATAAATCTAATATCTGGAAGAATCAAATAATAGTTAGTTTTGGCTATAGATTTGAGAAGAGGAATAAGAAATGAAGTTAAAATTTATAATATTTCTGTTATTTTTTTTTGTTTTTAATCTCTTTTCACAAAATAAGATTAAGATTTTAATTTTAGATTTTAAAAATATAAACAATAATGAAGAATACAATTATATAACAGATGCAATAAGTGATGCTCTAAAGGCTTCATTATATAAAATAGAAAAATTTGAGCCATATTTAATAGAGAATGTTAATAAAGATCTAAAAAATGCAACATATGAGGAGATAGTAAGATATGCTCTTAATGAAAAATTTAATGTTTTGATAAAAGGTTATTATTATATCTCAGAAGAAAAAATAAGAATAAGTTTTTCTGTTGTTGATACAATTTCTGGTAGATTAAAAATTGGCTATGATAAAGACGGTGAGACCGGGATTGAGATATTTAATCTTATAAAAGAGGCAAGTAAAATATTATCTGAGAAAATGGATAGAGAGATTACCCCTTATCCAGAAGAGTTTGCAGAGAAAAAGAGAAAAGAAAAATTGGCGAGTAAAGAGAGTGAACTCTTTATTTTTTTAAATGGAGGAGTAATATATGATTTATTTGTTTTTGATAATCCGAGAGTATTTAAGGATGAAAAGAATTTCCATTCTATTTCTACAATTATAAATACAAATTTTTATTTTGAATTGCCGACAAAGAGGGATTATTTAGGTTTTGAATTTAGTATTTTTGTGCCAATAGTAGCTCCTACAAAACTAATAGCCAATTTTAAAACAGACATCAATTTAGTCTATGGTTTTAAAAAGAGACATTTTTGGGGAATCGGTTATTCTTTATTTTTTTATTTTTGTGATATTTTTGAGGAAGATTTTTATAAAGAAAATAATAATATCTTTTCATTAAATAATATAAAGGTTTTTTATCCAGTATGTTTTAATATAAAATATGCGATTCATTTTAATGATAATCATATACTTGAAATTGATTCAACAATTTATCCCTATTTCTGGAAGGACATAATAAAAGTAGAAAAAATAAATTCATCTGATTTCCCCAAGGAAGGTATTAATAATGTTTTGATTTATTACTGGTATTTTAATAGTTCTACTAATTATAATAGCCAAATAGCAGTTATTAATAACTCATTAGTTATACCAATAGATATTGGGATATCTTATTATTTCTATCCAGTTAAGAATATAGGTTTTAAATTAACGACAAGGATCTCTTTTATGTCTCTTAATTTTATTATCCCTTCAAATTCTGAGAATATTCCATCAATGGATTTTGGTAGTATTTTTTCGCCTGTATTTTCTATATATTTAGGAATAACTTTTAAAGATAGATATATAATTAAAAGAGAGCGATATGATTAGATCATTAGTTATAAATGAAAATACCTTTGTATATAAATTTGGCAACCCTTTTAATACTGGTGCTACTATTTTAAATCTAAAGGATAACTTATTTAAAAATGATTTAAAAGTTAAATATTTTGAACATAAAATTCTTGAAAATAAAGTTATATTAAAAAGTAAACTCAGTAAGAGTGCAAGTATCTATGGATTGGGCCAGTCTCTTGGGTCTCTTAATAAAAAGGGGAGAAGATATAGACTATATTCAAATGACGATCCGCTACATACACCAGAAAAAGAGTCCCTTTATGGTAATCATCCATTTATTATAATAGAAGATAGTAAAAATTGCTATGGGGTATTTATTGATTCTCCTTCAGAGATGATTTTTGATATTGGCTGGAGTGATAATGATTTTTTACAGATAGAGATTAAAAATAGGAATTTTTCTCTTTATATTATGGATTATGGTGATAAAATGAGGATTATTAAGGAGTATCTATCAATAACTGGTAAGCCATATATTCCGCCAAAATGGGCATTTGGTTATCAGCAGTCAAGGTGGAGCTATCCGGATAAAAAGAGTGTTCAGAGAATTGTGGAGCAGTTCAGGAAGGGGGATATCCCCTGTGATGCAATATATTTAGACATAGATTATATGAGAGATTATAAGATATTTACAGTTGATGATAAGAAATTCCCAGATTTTAAGAGATTTGTCTATGATATGCTAAAAAATGGCATAAAATTAGTGCCTATAATTGATCCAGGTGTAAAGATAGAAAAAGATTATTTTGTCTATGAGGAAGGAGTTAAGAATAATTATTTTTGTAAAGATGAAAATAATAAAGATTTTATAGGAGCAGTCTGGCCTGGATTAACCTGTTTTCCGGATTTTTTAAATTCAAAGACTCAAAAGTGGTGGGGGGAAATGTATAGAAATCTTACTCAATATGGGATTAATGCCTTCTGGAATGATATGAATGAACCAGCAATATTTTTTACAAAAAAGGGGCTTTCTTCTATTAAAGGGGAGTTTGAGAAGATAAAGGATAAAGAGGATATAGGATTTGAAATATTTTCTATAAAAGAAAAATTTAATGCTTTATCAAATAATGTTGAGGATTATAAGAGTTTTTATCATATACTTGATAATGG
>Ga0209409_1001220_pt1 | contig 22752 bp, 22 predicted proteins | sample AD_JPNMR1_MetaG_FD_184424 | JGI IMG/M metagenome (GOLD analysis project Ga0209409, IMG submission 184424) | Active sludge microbial communities of municipal wastewater-treating anaerobic digesters from Japan - AD_JPNMR1_MetaG (SPAdes) (version 2) | ecosystem: Engineered > Bioreactor > Anaerobic...
GGAAGAAGGAAACTGATGGCAAAACTGAATGTGAGGAAAGGGGGTTAAAAAAATGAAAAAACTTATTATATCTATGGTGCTTGCGATCTGCTGGCTTTGTGCAATTTCTTTTTCAAAAGAAAAATTTTCGGCCTCAGAAGAAAAACTTGCAAAGAATACTGGCGAGGTGACAACAGTTGATACATCCCTATATTGTTTCACGATAAAAGACCAGGAGGGTACAGAAACGAAGTTTTTTACTTCTCCAATGAAAATCAGGATGATAAGCCCTGGTGAAAATATTCAAGTTGGCTATAAAAAAACAACTGACGGTCAATTAAAGGCATTGAACATTAAGCAAGTTAAAGAGAAAAAGAAGGGAAAGAAAACAGAAAAACAGGGAAAAAAGCACTCCTCACCTTAATCCTCTTCTGCAAGCCCACTTCTGAATCCCTCTTTCTTGATTGGACAGGGTAGGGGATGAGGGTGAAAAAAAGGCCTTCAAACTCAAAGCCTTAAATTCAAAGCAGGATTCTTTCTCCTATGATTTCAATAAAATATGTCGGCTTCAGTTTGAGAAATTCTGAAAAAATGGTAATATTGTTTATCCAGCCGTGATGAATACTTTCTTAAAGGAACATACAATGGAATTTATAAAAGAAAACTGTGGTATTGCTGGTGTTTTCAGGCATAAAGATGCCTCAGAGATTCTTTATCTTTCTTTGTTTTCTCTTCAGCACAGAGGCCAAGAAAGCGCAGGAATATTGTTGACTGATGGGTCATCGGTTTTTTTCCACAGGGCGCAGGGTCTTGTTTCTGAAATTTTTACTCCTGAAATCATCCATTCACTCAAAGGTAATTGCGGCATAGGTCATGTGAGATACTCAACCACAGGCGCAAGCAACGAAAAAAACATCCAGCCATTTTCTGTTGAATATAAAGGAAAAACATTAGCAATTGCTCACAATGGAAATTTAACAAACAGCAGAATTTTGAGAACAAAACTTGAAAAACAGGGTTCTATTTTTCAAACAAGCATGGATAGTGAGATTATTTTGCATCTTCTTGTGAGAAGCAAAGGTTCAACAATTAAGGAAAAACTGGCACACGCTTTGAGGCAACTCAAAGGCGCTTTTTCCATCCTGATTTTTACTGAAAACGAAATCATTGCAGCAAGGGATGCAAATGGTTTCAGGCCACTTTGCATTGGTAAACTTGATAGTAGTTATGTTGTTGCTTCAGAAACATGCGCATTTGACTTAATTGGCGCGCAATATTTCAGAGATGTTGAACCAGGTGAAATGGTGATTTTTTCAGATAATGGGATTGACAGTTATCAGTGGGCTGAAAAGACAAAAAAGGCGCACTGCATATTTGAATTTATTTATTTTGCAAGACCAGACAGTTATATCTTTACAAAAAGCGTGTATCTTACAAGGAAAAATCTTGGCGTAAATCTTGCAAGGGAATGTGATTTTGACGGAGACCTGGTGATGCCTGTGCCTGATTCTGGTTCTATTGCTGCGCTCGGATTTGCTCAGGAAAAAAAGATTCCGATTGAGTTCGGTGTAATCAGGAATCATTATGTCGGAAGGACATTTATTCAGCCAGCACAGAAAATCAGAGATGCAGGCGTCAGAATAAAATTAAATCCTGTCAGCGCAGTTGTGAAAGGAAAAGATGTGATTGTTGTAGAGGACTCAATTGTCCGGGGTACCACATGCAGAAACAGAATAAACTCATTAAGAACCGCTGGCGCAAAAAGAATTATGCTTGTGATTTCCTGCCCGCCAATTATATCTCCGTGTTATTTTGGCATTGATTTTCCTTCAACACAGGAATTGATTGCTTCAACAAAGAGTATAAAGCAAATCAAAGATTTCCTCGGGCTTGATGGGCTTCATTATTTGAGTTATAAAGGAATGCTTGATGCGATGCTTATTCCTGGCGAAAATTTTTGCACCGGTTGTTTTACTGGAAAGTATCCTGTAAAACCTGATACAATGTTTAATAAATACCAGTGGGAGAAATCACATGGTTGTGATTCTTGATTTTGGTTCTCAATATACGCAGTTGATTGCAAGAAGGATAAGGGAATCAGGGGTTTATTGTGAAATATATCCATATCATGTGTCTGCTTCTACTCTGAAAGGAAAAAACATTGATGGTTTGATTCTTTCTGGTGGACCAGGACACCTGACTGAGTCAGAGATTTCTTTTCTGCCTGACCCTGAAATTTTTAAAGCGAACTATAAAATTCTTGGTATCTGCTTTGGTATGCAGGTTATTGCAAAGTTTTCTGGCGCAAAGGTTTCAAAAGGTGCTGTGAGAGAATACGGAAAAACAATTTTTTATCCAAGGAAGGATGTAATTTTTGAAAATGTCCCAGAAAAAACGATTGTGTGGATGAGTCATTATGATCAGGTTGAAAATTTACCGGAGGGATTTCATCTAATTGGCAGCACAGCAAATTGTAAAATCGCAGCATTCAGAAATAAAGAAGGTTCAATATACGGGCTTCAATTCCACCCAGAAGTCGTTCATACCCAGCATGGCAAAACCATTTTGAAAAACTTTCTATATAAAATTGCTGGATGCAGGTCTGACTGGACTCCCTCTTCAATGGTTGAGACAGCAAAAAGAGAAATCACATCAAAAATTGGAGGCAGTAAGGTCGTTTGCGCATTAAGCGGTGGAGTTGATTCTTCAACACTCGCAGTGCTTCTTCATCAGGTGGCAGGAGACAGGTCCCTTGCTGTATTTGTTAATCATGGTCTTTTGAGAAAAAATGAAGAAAATGAAGTAAAAGCAGCATTAAGCCCGATGGTCAACATGAAATATGTGGATGCTTCAGAAATTTTTCTCAGCAGATTGGCTGGAGTCGTTGATCCTGAAAGAAAAAGAAAAATTATCGGAGAAACATTCATTGAGGTGTTTGAAAAAGAGGCAACGCAATTCGGAGCAGAATTTCTTGCCCAGGGCACCCTGTACCCTGACCTTATTGAAAGTATTTCTGCTTTTGGAGGACCGAGTGTAAGAATAAAGACCCACCATAATGTTGGAGGATTGCCTGAAAAGATGAATTTGAAACTTGTTGAACCGTTCAAGTATCTTTTTAAGGATGAAGTGAGAAAAATCGCAAAAAAAATTCACCTACCAAAGGCACTTGTTGAAAGACATCCTTTTCCTGGACCAGGGCTTGCTGTCAGGATTATCGGTGAAATTGACAGAGAAAAACTTGAGATTTTGAAAGATGTTGATGCCATTTTTATTGATGAGATAAAAAAGGCAAACCTCTACAAAAAAATCTGGCAGGCATTTGCGGTGTTGTTGCCAGTGAGAAGTGTTGGGATTATGGGAGACCAGCGGACATATCAGTATGTTGTTGCCCTGCGGGCAGTAACAAGCACAGATGGTATGACTGCTGACTGGGCTAAAATACCATTGAAGGTGCTTGAATCAATATCAAACAGGATTGTGAATGAAGTAAAGGCAGTTAACAGGGTTGTGTATGATATCACTTCAAAGCCACCAGCCACAATAGAGTGGGAATAATCAGGTGCTATTCCTGATTTTTTTTATCACTTTGACGCCTTCAACAACAATAAATGCTGCCAGCAAAACCAGAACCACACTGATATTGCCAAGAAGCAGGTGTTGACTTCTGTAAAAAGTATTTGCCTGATAGACGAGCGCCGCAATTGTAATAATGAGCATGATGATTGCAGGAACAAGAGTTGAAAGTGAATTTTTCTTTTTCATCATCAGAAAACAACTGCACACAAAAAGAATAAGTGCTGCAACAAGCTGATTTGACGCGCCAAACACTGGCCAGATTTTTTCCCATGCTCCAAAGGCAAGATAGGATGCAAATACCAGCACTATGAATGTTGCAAAATACCTGTTATTCATTATTTCTATTTTGAACGACTTGCCAAAAATTTCAGAGGTGATGTACCTGGTAATTCTTGCCGCTGTGTCAAGGGTTGTCAGGACGAAACTGTTAACCATAATCATGGCGATAAGTTTTCCAATGGCAGAAGAAAATATTTTTGAAACGATTCTTCCGTACCCAGTAGCAAATGTACCAATCCAGTTTCCCTTTTGCATCAGAAATGGATAGTTCAATTCCTGAAAGGGACTTGTCCAGTAAAGCCCTGCGCAAACACACAAAAGCGCGATAGCCGCCAGCACCCCTTCTGTAAGCATGCTTCCGAATGCAATGTGCCTGCTATATTTTTCATCAGGCAGTTGTTTTGATGTTGTTCCACTGGAAATAAGTCCATGAAAACCACTGATTGCGCCGCAGGCAATTGTAACAAACATCATTGGTAACAGTGGCCCTTTTGAAGAATTGAAAGAGACAAAAAATGGTGCGTTTGTTGAAGGATGGGAAACAATAATTCCAAGAAACCCAAAAAATAACCCGAAAAACAGGATAAAAGAACTCAAATAGTCCCTTGGCTGAAGTAAAATATTGACAGGCAAGACACTTGCAATAAAACTATAAATAAGCAGTATCACAATCCATGCTTTTACCGGATTTTCTACTGCAAATATGATTGGTATGTGTTTTCCCGCATAAAGAAAAAAAGCCATCAGCACAAGTGAAAACAATGTGGTAAAAATGAGATTTGCATTTTTTCTGTAAACGAGAAAACCAAAAACAACAGCAATAAAAATGAAGGCAAAAGAAGGAAGAACTATTCTTGGTTCTTCAACAAATGTTTTTGCTGTCACAGCTGCAAACACAGCAATAACAAGAACCAGTGAGAGCCACAGGAAAAAAGAAAACACCAGTTTTACTCTTTCCCCAAGTATGTCTTTTGTAATCTGGCCCACACTCTGACCATCGTATCTTAAACTTAAAATAAGCGATGAAAAATCATGTACTGTACCAAGGAAAATTGAGCCAAAAACAATCCAGAGTAGCGCTGGTCCCCATCCCCACACAACGCCTGCAATCACTGGTCCAAGTATTGGTCCTGCGCCCGCGATTGAAGAAAAATGATGTCCGAAAAGAATAATCCAGTGTTTTGCAGGAACATAGTCAATTCCATCGTATTTGGTGTGGGCAGGAGTTTTCTTTTCATAACTGACATCCCATAGTTTTTCAAGGTATCTTCCATAAAATCTGAAGGCAACAACAAAACTTGCGATAACAAGAAACATTAGAAAAAGGGCATTCATTATATCTCCCTGTGAAAAACTTACAAGAATTTACAACAATTGTGGATTAACTGTCAAGTTTTTCAAGAAACACATCTGGGCATGGCAGAAAAAATCTGTGGAAATCCAGTGAAATTTTTGTGCCATTATTTGTTCCTGTGATGAATGATTTTTAATTAGAATTGCATCTGCATCAAATTTTTTTATGTTTCCACAACAAAATAACCGATGAAAGATTTCATAGGAAACCCTGGAACTTGAACCCAAATAACCTACATATTGCATTTTTTAGGGTTTCGAGTTTAGATTTCGGGGTTTTCAAAAGGCACCTCCTTTCCTATATCCTGTTCTACAAGGAGAGAGGAAAGGAAGGGGAAAAACTGTACTGCCCCCCATTTGTCAAGAGCAAAATAAGGGAGAATTAGGCGACCTGGTTAAAGGTGATTGTTTTATCTCTTTTTGTTCAAATTCCACTGGTGTCATATATCCTAATGATGAATGTGGATAGTCGTCATTATACCGGTTAATCCAGTCCGTCAATTCTTCGTTGAACTCATATATACTTGTCCATTCTCTTGTCCACACCTTCCTCTTCTTTTAATGTCCGTATTACTCGTTCAGTATCCGCATTCCCCTTTGGATTGTCATAACTGGCAAATACCTGCTTGATTCCGAGAATAGATGCCTCGTTTATAAATTTCCCTGATGTCGGCTGCGACCCATTATCACTGACCAGATGTAAACTTCCATTTTCCCTTATACCTGTTGGAAATTGCTTCACTATTGCCAGATTTAATGCTGATAACCATTGCCTGGTGGTAGATGTTTCTCCACAATACCAACCTACTATCTTTTTTGTATACCAATCCAGCACTATTATCAGAGACAACCATCCATATTCAGGTATCATTACTTTGGTCATATCTACTGCCCAGACCTGATTAACTGCACTTGCCCGTATTTTCTCAGGATACTTTTTCCTGATCGCTTTTAACTTCTTTATCTGGCTGACTAATAAGGCGTTTTCTTTCATAAGACGATATACCCGCTTCTTGTTTACTTGATATCCCTGCCGGTATTTCATATACGCCCATACTCTTCTGTATCCCCACAATGGATGTTCCCCTTTCAACTGTTTTATCTGCTCCAACAACTCCCTGTTGTCTCGTTCTATCGCTTTTGCCTTCTGTCTCTTCATTCGTACTGGCTTTTTAACTCGGTCGTCAAATCTCCAATAATAGTCTTAAGCCTGGTGTTCCCTGTCGTTCATTTCAAACTCCTTTTGCCCTTTTTCAAAAAACTCATCTCGCCATCGGTAATACACGGACTGCGAAATTTGATACCGATTACAAATCTCACTGATTTTCCCACTCTTTATCCCTTCAAGTACTATCTCAAACTTCTGCTCGCTTTCCCATTTCCTCCGCTTTGTTTCTGGATCCCCTTTCAGACCACTCTATTCTACCTTATTTTCCATTTCCCTTAATGGGCAGCAGTATATCTTTTACTACTTTCTCTTTCTCTTTTTTTAATTTTCTCTCTTCCATATTTTCTTCCTCTTATTACATACTGGTTATTTAGGATACTCGCCTTAACATATAACAAATTTTTGTCAAGTTTTTTTAAGAAATCTGAAATCCCTTGTGTATAAATGGTTTTTACATCTCTTGACAAAATTTCTGGGGGGAATAATTAGGTTGACAAAATTTCTGGGGGGAATAATTAGGTTGTGGTATAATAAAAAAAGAAAATTTGAAAATTGAAAAGTAAAAAGGTAAAATTGAAACAATGGGTTTCAGTAAATATTTACAAACAAAAGCGCGAGGATCCATAACTGGTAAAAGACTAACAAGTGCATTTATGGTCTTTGTGTTAGCATGGGTTCTTACAGGCTGTGCCACTTTTTCTCCAACCAAGGAGGCCTTGGAAACAAAACCAAACATTAATGCGAGAACTTATGACGCGCCCCCTCAATTTTGCTTTTTAGCGTTAAAACGGATTTTTCTAAAGAACAATTTTACACTCTTAAAAGAAGATACCCAATTAAACAAAATAGAAGCGATAAAACATTTTGACAAAGGGAATTTATCTGTAGACCTGTTAATTCAGGCAAATCTTGAATCAATGGAAAACAACAAGACGCAGGTATATCTTAACGCTGTTCAGACAACCAAAACCATTTATGCCACCAGAAAAACCCTTTTGATTATTCCTTTACCTGGGAGCACTCAAGTTACCCAAGCCACAAAAGAAGGAACCATTGAAGACAAGAAATTTTATGAGGTATTTTTCAAGGCAATTGAAGAAGAACTAAAAACATTGAGGCAATAAATGGAAATGAACTTAGAATACATAGGTTCTTTGGTCTGTCATCAAGCGCCGGAAAGAACAATCCAGATGGCCGGGAAATATCTCCCATTGTGTTCTCGTTGCACAGGAATTTATCTTGGCTTTTTTACTGGGGTTCTTTATCAATTTATCCTATGGCAAACAAAGATAAGAGAAATTCCAAGCCCGAAAATTTCTATCTTTAGTGCTTCACTTTTGGGAATTCTTATTTATTGACTCTCTTGGTTCTTATTTTAAACTTTGGTCTTTTTCAAATTATCCAAGATTATTCCTTGGACTGTTAGGTGGTTCTTCAATCAGTCTTTTTCTTTTTCCGGTGTTCAACTGGTCTCTTTTTGCAGAATCAGAAGAGGAAACAGGAATAAAACAGTTGATTGAATATCTGGGTCTGTTGCTTTTGCTTGAATTGGTAGTCTATTTTGTTCTTATTGGCAACCTCATTGCGCATCAGATCATTGCTTTTACTTCTATCTTGGGAATTCTTCTTTTATATCTGATGATTAATATAACAATTTCTGCAAGGATAACATGCTGGGAAGACAGAAAAAGCATGAATGGTATAAAAGCAATCCTTTTGATTGGTATTATTTTAATCTTAGGTGTCATTGAATTTTATCTTTTAAAGAAAACTCATTTGAAACTTTAAAAAACAAAAAGAAGGGCCAAATGCGGTTAAAGAATAAGTTGGTGAATTGGATAGTTTTAGGATTGGCAGGATTAGTTCTTGCTTTTGGTATTGGTTGTGATGGTGGAGGTGGTGGCGGAAGCTATTTTTTGGGATATACGATTTCAGGAAAAGTTATTTCTGCTTCTGATAATGCCGGCTTGTCCAATATGGAAGTAATTTTATCCGACGCTTCTGGCACAGACACAACTCTATATTCTACTATTACAGATTCTTCGGGAAATTACTTATTTGGAGGGTTAAATGACGGGGAGTATAAGGTCGCTGTTGTTTCTATTCCCGGAGGTTATTCTTTTAATCCTATACAAAAATTCATTACAATTTCTGATGCCAATGTTTCAGGTATAAATTTTGTAGGTCATTTGCCTTATGAATCACAGACTCAAACCATAGGCATAACCGGAGGAGCCTTATCTCTTCAAAACGGAGCTTCCGTTACCTTTGACCCAAATTTTCTTTCCAGTACAAGCCAAATTACATTTTCATCCTATCCTTCAGACTTAATGAATACACAAGGGGAAACATCTCTTTCATATATTTACAAAATAAATATTCCCACAGAAAATATATCTTCCTATTTTGTCCAAAACAATAAGCAATTTTCAAATAAGATTCAAAAACAAAATCAGGAACAAGAACCATATCTCAAATTAATACTCCCCGAAACAGCAATTCAAAATTCTACTCAGGAATGTAGAATTATAGATTCTGTAATAATTTGTGGAACTAATGGACTAAGAGGACAATCTTTGATTTCTCCCCAAGGAGATGCTGAACTTATAATTCCATTGTCCGCAATAGACCCACTGAGAATGTCCGGTGAATCGACCGGTTCTACTGAAATAGCAATAAGAATAACAGGAGAAATTACAGGAGAAATTGTAAAAAATGCTTCACATATTCAATCTGCGCTTTTCTCTTTTGAAAATAATATGAAAATTAATTCTTATTGGGACGAAAAAGGAAATGCAAAACCTTATACAGGAAATAAAAAAATTATTATTCTGATTCATGGTTGGCAAGGCTTAACAGCTGCTAGTTATTTACTTTCAGAAGATGAATATAATGTTTATGAAGGAATGGGACTAATCAAAGTTCAGGATATTTTAAAACCACAATATTTTGGGTGGGAGAATTTTGCAAAGTTTTTTTATCATGATACCCAACTTTCAGAAACATTTGACCTTTTTACTTACAGATATGATACAGATGAAGATGTTAATATATCTGCGGAAAATTTGTATAGGGCTATTAACGCTGTATTTACCAATAAAGAAATTGTATTAATTGGCCACTCAATGGGAGGGTTGGTGGGGCACACCCTTTTGTGTAATCACCCTGACTTATACAATTACTCTTCGTCAGGGAATAAAATTAAAAAATTAATTACCCTATCTACACCATTTCATGGCTCTCCTATTGTCCAAACTGAGATAGCCCAAATTGTAAGTCATGTGGCAGAATTTATGGGTTGGGTGGGGCTTTCATCTGACGGATTTAAGGAGTTGGCATGGGATGGATTTGATAGAAATTCTTCGATCCCTTCGCCAGACCTTTCGCCATGGGTTAATAAAATTAGCAGAGAACCCGTTCCAATTTATAGCATGTATTTTCCTATCGCAGGTAAATTTACTTCTAATATTTTTAATTCGCATGGGCTTTATGATCGCATTAATAACATATTGAATGCCTATGGATACACTAATGATGGTATAGTTCCGGAATGCAGTTCTTTATTTAGGGATTATGATCCTGCTTCGTCTTCTTACGTGAGCAAGCCGTACATAAATGAATCTGTTCCTTTTGAAGATTATGACCATTCTCAAATTCAAACCGGTAAGAATTCCGATGATACTACTGTCTTTGAAAAAATTAAAGGGATTTTATTACCCACTCAAAGTGGTTTTCAAGTCAAAATTATTGACCACAGCAACAGTCCTGTTTCCGGTGCATATGTGATTCTACACAATCAAGACGGCACAATCAAAGAATATAAAACCACGGGCAACGATGGAACGGCTGACTTTGGAACTATTAACCAAGATCGTGTAACCCTTACTGTCGCTTGGATAGAACATTCAGACGGAACAGCCACTAATTATGACATCCAGAGTTTTATTGACATTCCTTACTTAAAAAATCAAACTAATACAATTCAGGTTTATACCTTCAACAAGATAGCATCTATCAATGTGAATACGGCCGGTTCAGGATTTGACTACGTCACCTATGGATTCCTAAATTGCCATTCAACATTACTGTTAATAACAGGGTCCGGATACTCCATCTGCGGATATTCCTCTCCCGCGGGTCAGACTGCCACGATGGATGTCCATTCTAATGAGATTCAACCGGATGGGAAAATAAGCATAGCGGCTGTGGGGTTTTCTCCTTTCGGAGAGTTTGTTAAATACGGGTATTTATTAGACCAAACTTTAGTAGATAGCGGCACCTACACAGTAAATTTGGATAAAACGCCCGTAGATATTAATTTTTCCTCAAACAAACCTCTCAATTGGGTAAGTTTGGGCTTTGGGAGAAAGAGTGTTTATAATAGGATATCTTATTATTATCTTACTCCTGTTGTTAACGGTTCATTTAAGGTTGCAAACCAATTCCCACCAGACATTGATTATATTTTTTCTGAAGCTGGAGTCTGGGGCACAAATTACGATACAGTACTGTATCAATGGAAGAAATATTCTTCTATTCCAAGTTCGCTCTCAATAAATATGCCTGATATTTCAGTTGATAATTTAACATTCGATGGCCGTTATGTTAACTGGGTTATTGGAGGTACTGCTCAAAAAGATGCAATAGAAATAGGTTTGAGATTTACCGATGGTAATAGCTGGACGGATTGGACTATTTGGGTAAATCCTTCTTCAACTTCATGGGATATTACAAAACTTCAACTGCCTTCTGGAATTCAAGGTTGGTTGTTTAATTATCATCTCGCAGAATCGATAGATGTTGATGTTGTTAATTATGATACAATTAATGGATTTGATGATTTAGCTCGGACATACTTGGCAAACCCTGATTTATATTCCCTGGCTAATGAAATGTATATGGCGAGTAGAGACTTAAATTTTGGGGTTAGTAATTTTGGGGTTAGTGAAATAAATCCGGCAAGCAAAGAACTTAGTGAAAAGGTATTCAGAAAGAAACCGGAATATAAAAAATTTCTTTTTAGAAAATAGATTTTTCAGATATTTAAGTTTTTAGTTGGTTAACTTTCGGTGGCAAAGTATCTGCACTGAACGGCTTTGATGTCTTTGCGTCCAGCATTATTTTCAGGTAGATGGTGTAAGACGGCAAATTGACAAGGTTTTCCACATCAAACACCGGGTAGAACTCGTCTTTGAGGATTTTCGCATCTTCCACTCCTACCCTGAAACAGATAAGCGTCCCAACATTACCTGAAATTGCCTTCATTACCTTCTCATCTATCTGTCCTAAATACTGACTTGTCAGGATAAGATTCAACCGGTTCTTTCTGGCTTCAGAAAGAATATCAATAAAAGAACTGGTAGTAAAACTCTGCAACTCATCCACATAAAGATACAAATCTTTTCTTTCCTCTCCAGGCATATCCTGTCTGCTTAAAGCAGTTAGCCCCATTTTTGCTATCAACATTGCTCCTAATAAAGAAGCAAAGTATACTGCCTCACATTAAAGGAAGGAGAAAAAATAGGACAATTAACAAATTTCTGGTACAATAACAAAACACGGAGGGAATATGAAATTTGTTGCAGAAAGGCCTGTAACCATTCACAGTGTCAGGTATGATACACGATGGTTTCCATTTGTTTTCAAGCACACTGATGGAAGTTTGCTAATGTATATTGAGTGCGGATATGATGCGCATTTTTCTCCTTTTTTCAGATTGAGGTCAACTGACTATGGCAAAACATGGGAAAATCCTGTTGCAAATGTTCCACGGGTTTGCACTGCTCACAGTTTTAAAGACGGCACATTATTTGAAATGGATACCTATGCAGTCCAGTATGCAGAAGAAAAAGACGCCTATCTGACTTATGGTGCCTGGAGTGATCCAGGGAAACCTAATGATACTGTCAAAAAGGATTTTGTAAAAATTTATGCTCCATCTTTTAGACCAGTTAATCTGGAAACTTATCAAAGGCACGGTGCATATCCCACCTATCCCTGGTGGGATCTTTTTAATTTTGCAACAGGTAAGAAACAAGCGCGCGCATCTGATGTCTTTCTTGGCGGCGCTTATTTTACCTGTATCATTGAACTTGAAGATGAAAGTTTGATTGGTCTTGGATACTGGTATCCAAAAAAGGACCCTGATTGCTGGAAATATGCCCTTGGATGTTTTGAATCAAAGGACAGAGGGAAAACATGGACAGAAAAATCTGTTGTTGCATATGACCCAAATCTTCCAGAAGGGTATGACGAAGCAACATGCCTGCAGTTGAAAGATAAGCGACTCTATACTGTCATCCGCACAGGGAATTATCTATATCATACCTATTCTCACGATAGAGGGCTCACATGGGAAAAGCCAGTTCAATTGAAACTTATTGACTCCAATATTCAGCCACGTATGGTCTGGCCAGTTTGCAGAATGCTTGATGATGGAACTCTTGTACTTGTGTATGGAAGACCTGGTAAACACATTATTTTTGACCCTTCTGGAACAGCAACACAATGGCAGGGACATTTTGACCTTCAAGCATGGGAACTTGAAACACAAAGGATTATGGGAGTTCCTGAAAATTTAAGAATCAGGGGAGACACCAACAAGTGCATCAGATACTGGGATTCTGGTGACTATCTGGGACTGGTGGTGACAGGCAAGAATGAAATGCTTGTGTTTTATGATGTCCAGAATTTTGTTGAGCACTGGAATGCTTACCCTGTTTCAGGGGTAAGAATGGTGAAACTACGATTGGAATAAGTTTTAATGTAACCTTTTCAGAGATTGTTTCAGTCGTTCCAGTAATTGCTCTGGTTGTACAAGAACCCGAGTGGCATTCTTAATCGGCCTGACTGTACCTGAATCATCAATTAGCTCCACTGGTCCATACACAGCAGGTTTACCGGATTTTGATAAAAACTGCGCGAAAGCATCTCCACTACTATAATGCCAGAACTCAAAAGGATAGGCATAAAAACCATTTTTCTGCATGATTTCAGAGACAATGTGTCTGTTTTCTCTTGCTTTTTTTGAAACAAATGGTGATTCCATAAATGTTTTTTCGTTCATTTCAAGATAATATGCACCCCTATCAATTTCAATCCCATTTCTCATAGAAATCACAGAAATATCAATGGCGCTACCAGACATATGTGTGGCAATCTTTGGTATGGTTGCAATTAACACGGTCAACCGCCTGAAGATAAATTCTGGTTCAGGGATTTTTCCTTCACACTCCCACAGAATAATTTTCATAATTGCATCAAATGTTTTTCTTGTTCTGTTCAATGGATTCTGCATATCCCTTGTTCTGAAAGCATCCTCAACCTTCATTATCCAGCCACGCCTATTCATCTCTTCTGCTGATTGTAAAAAATTATCAACAAGTCCTTCTCGTAATCTGAATATGGGCTTTGATACCTTTGTTCTCTGGATAGATGAAAACTTTATCTTCACACCGGATTTTTTTACTATCTCTGGTAATGAGACAAGTTTTTCATTGTTTTCATGTACAGGATAGGAAAGAATATCGTGCATGAATCTATATCCGAGCTCCATCTGTTGCTTCCAGTACGCAATGCGCTCTGATTTGCGTCTCATATCAACCCATAAGATATTCAAGGGTTTTCTTAAGCGAGAGGGTATGGTCCTTCATTGCAGGCATGTATTCCAGGCCAAAACATCCCCTGTATTGAAGTTTTTCAAGTAATTTGATAATGAAGGGATAATTGATTTCTCCTTCAAAAAGTTCGTGTCTTCCTGGGACTCCCGCAGAGTGAAAATGTCCAATGATATCAATGTTTTTCTCAATAAAACTGCAGAGATTTCCCTCCATAACCTGCATATGATAGATGTCATAAAGAAGTTTTACGTGGGGATTATTAATTTTTCTTATAATTTCTGCTGCGTCCTTTGCAGAGTCAAGAAAATATCCTTTATGATTAACAAGCGTATTGAGTGGTTCAAGCACAAGAGTGAAGGATTCTTTTTCAAGGATATCACACGCTGAGCCCAATGTCTCAATGATACTATCCATCATTTGATTTTTTGATAAATCTGGTACAGAATTACCTGAACAGGTAATTCCCATGTGGCAGTTTAGAGTTTTTGCAATAGATATTACATGTTTTAGTCTTTCAAGGTAAATTTCCCTATCCTGTTTTTTCACCAGAGACCCACCTCTTGAACCATCAGGAGAGTTTACGACCAAATTATTGAGTTTGACCTGAAAATTTTTAAGTCCTTGAGCGATTGCTTTCACATTTTTATTGTCGTGAAACCAGAATTCCACGCATTGATAACCGATTTCTTTCACTTTCTCAATTTTTTCCTGGTCTTTTAATTCAGGGAAAACTGTGTCAATGCAAACATCAACTGTGATCATTTGCATCTCCTTGAAATTTTCAATTTTTGTTTTTTGATGTATAATTTTAACACCGCAGCAAAATAATTTCCAGTAAACAAAGGAGAATCATGGCAGCAATAACGGTTAAGTTTGTAAACAGGGTAAAATTTGAAGCAAAAATCAGGCAGCATAGCATTACTGTTGATTTAACTCCAGATCTGCAGGGAACAGATGCGGGTCCAATGCCTCCAGAACTTTTGGTTTTGAGCCTTGCATCCTGCATGGGGTATTACGCTCTCTTTTACTGTACAAAAAATAGAATCCCTGTTGATGGACTGCAGATTGATGCAAGTTTTGAAAAGGCAAAAAATCCTGATCGAGTTTCAAAAATTGATGTAAAAATTTCAATCCCCAATTTACCGAAGGAGCATCAAAAAGGTGTCATGGAAGCAGTTGATGGTTGTATCGTAAAACAAACCCTGATGCATAAGCCAGAAATTAATATTTCAATTAACTGAAATGATCAGAGAAACTTTTTAAGATACTGGATACTTTTCTCTGCGATATGTTCTGGTCCTGGTGAAAAGTCAAAAACCTCTACTGAAATAAACCCCTGGTAGGAGATCTCTTTTAATGCCTTTATAATTGGGCCAAAGTCAATGTCTCCAGAGCCAGGTCCAAGCAAGTTTCTGTCATTGGCGTGAAAATGTGAAAGGTAATCTTTGCCTTCAAAAATGATTTCAGAAAATGGCCGGTTTTCATCACACATGGCTTTTACATCAAGAATTAACCTGAGATTGAGATGGTTCACTTCTTTTATGATTTCCAGCGCCTCTGTTACAGTATTGACAAAGTTTGTTTCTGTTTTCGCAAGCGGTTCCAGGCAGATTGTGATATGTTTTTGCTTTGCCATTTCAAGTGGCATTCTTATTACTTCTTTGAAATATTCAATCACTTCCTGCTTAGTTTGACCAGCCTTTATTGACCTTTGCTTTGGAGAACCAAGCACCATAATTTTTCCGCCAATGTCAGATGTAAATTGAACAAGTTGTTCAAAGTAATGTGAAGTTTTCTTTCTCAATTCAGCACAGGGCGAAGAAATTGAAAGTCCTTCGGGTTTCACCAATAACCAGTGTGTACCGATGATTTCAATACGATGCTTTTCAGCCAGTGTTCTAATTTCGCTTCTTTTTTGCGTTGAAATGTCTTCAACTGAATTGGCCAGAGTAAAAGGCGCAATCTCAAGCCCATCATAGCCGATTTTGCCTACGTATTCAATGGTTTTTTCAATGGTCCAGGATGAAAAAATTTCATTACAGATTCCTGTTTTCATTGTTTTTTCTCCTCATGCTTGGTGGTATTTCCATGTCTTCAGTTGAGTACTCTTTATCAAAAATTTCGCTGTCTTTGCCCTGTGTTTCCCTGTTTTGAGCATGTCGTCTCCATGAAGGTGGAATTTCAACATCCTTTTCAATTTCTCCGAATACACCTTCTTCCTGGCGGGTTTTTTCTGTAATTCTGGTACTTGGTTCCTTTCCTGGTTCAATCCCAGTGGCAATAAGCGTCACCTTGACTTCGTCATTCATTTTTTCATCAATACTTAAACCAAACGCCACCTGTTGAATATGCGCAACATCATTGATATGGTTCATTGCCTCAACAACATCCTGGAGTGTCAGGTCTGGACTTCCAATGATGCTAACAAGGATATTTTTTGCTTCCTGAATTCCTTTTTCACCAAGAAGCGGGTCATCGAGTGCTGCCTTGAGTGCTTTTACGGTCTTTTTTTCTCCCTTTGAAACACCAGTTCCAACAATACCCCTGCCTCCATTCTGAAGCACCCGTTTAATATCAGTAAAATCAAGATCCATAATGTGGGATGGTTTGTTAATTAGATCAGCGACAGCAAATATGGAGCGGCTCACTACTTCGTCCACTCTGGCAAAGGCATCTCTGATTGATGTATCTCTTTCAACAATTTCGTGCAATCGTTCGTTGCTGATTGTGATGAGTGTATCGACATTTGCTTTAAGATTGCTCATTCCTATTTCTGCCTGTTTGTCCCGTTTTTCCCACTTGAATGGAAGAGTGACTGTTGCAATAACAAGAGCACCCATGTCCCTTGCAATTTTTGCAACAACTGGAGATGCGCCTGTACCTGTGCCACCACCAAGCCCTGCAATAATAAAAACAATGTGAGTATTTTTCAGGACCTCTTTAATTTTTTCCTGGTCCTCATTTGCTGCGTACTTCCCTTTTTCTGGATCAGAACCAGCACCACCAATTCCCTGAGTAATTTTTTCTCCAATCTGAACCTTCAATGAAACAGGACAATGCTGAAGCGCCTGAACATCAGTATCAATGGCAACAGTTTCGATATTCTGAAAAGAAGAAGCAATTCTTCCAACAATCTTTCCACCTCCACCGCCAACACCGATTGCCTTAATTCTTATTGGTGTGACCTTGGTTTCTTCAAGAACAAAGTTAACCATATTACCATCCCTCCCATATTTTTTTCAATTTATCTCCGGTTTTTTTCTTAAATTGTTGCAATTTCTTTAGCCATTCAGGTTCCGTTCGTTCGTTAATTGACATTTCCTTTTTTCGCAGTAGCAGAGTTCCGACAACTGCTGAAAAACAAGGATATTGATAAGAAGCAGCCAGTCCCAGAATGCCTTTCGGTGTTCCCACTCTTGCTGGTCTTTTGAACATTTCCTGAACACAATCAACAAGTCCCTTCAATTGTGAAGAACCTCCAGTCAACACGATACCGGCTCCAAGTCGTGGTGACCTACCAAGGTCCTTTTCAATAATGCTTTTCACTCGAACCCTGAGAATATCATCAATTCTTTCATAAACAAACCTTGAAATTTTATCGATGCCTACCATCATTCTTGTACCAGTTCCGACTGTTCTTACTTCAATTTGTGCTTCAAGTTCAGGGGATTTTTTCGCAACCAGGGATTGATAATTACACCAGCCGTAATCTTTCTTAATTTCGCTGGCTGACTCCATGGCAATGTTTAGTATCAGGGATAAATCTTTATCAATCAATTCGCCACCGCACTTTATGGAATAGGTTCCATAGAGATTTCCGTCCGAATAAACAAGAAAATCTGTAGTGCCCTTGCCAAAATCAATAACAAGGACTCCTGATTTTTTTTCCTCTTCTGAAAGTAATGCTTCTGCTGAGGCCCAGGAATGCGGATAAATACCATCCACTTCAGAACCAGCTTTCTTGATACACTCAATGATATTCTGCAAAGGATTGTCAAGAACAATGCATATGTGGACAAGTGCACCAATAGAACTGCCAAACATTCCTTTTGGATTTTTCTTAACATGGGTTTCATCGTCAATAATGTATTCCTGTGGCAAAAGTTTCAGAATGTGCGACTCAGGCGGAATTTTGCTATTATTTTTTACATTTTTCAGAAGATTTTCAATATCTATTTCAGTGATTCTTCTTCGCGATGATTCTAGTCCAAGTTTATGAGATGCAGTCCACCCCCTCACAAATCCGCCACCTATACTGATATTTACCAGAGGTAAACTCATGTTTGTCTGTTGTTCAAGTTCTGAAAGTACTCTTTTGATGTATTCAGTACAACCGTCCATATCAATAACTCTGCCATTTTTTACAATTTCTTCCTCGTATTCTATATGCTCTGCGCCGACAATTTCCATTGCAACATCATTCACAATAGCAACCATTCCTGCAATTTTGTGTGAACCTATGTCAAGAGAAACAATGGCTTCGTTTTTCATTGTTTTTCCAGCACCCTCTCTTTTATGTAAGGCTGTTGAAATCTCACATCAATGTAATCAAACAAAAAGTTGTTTTTCCTGCAATTCTTAAGAACTTCTTTTGCTGTTGCAATCTGCTTTTCAATTTCATTTCTGTGAATGTAAATTTTCGCATCGTCTGATACCAGTTCTATCCTGTCGGGGTCATTGACAATCACTGTATCGACAGGAAAAAGATTGGCAATTCCGTAATAATTATACCACTGTTCAATCTCTTTCAAAATCTCAAGCTTATCAATTTCAGATGTTCTGACGCCAATTTGTTCGATGTGGATTCCCTGAATATTCCACCCTCTAAAATTTTCCTGCAATGGAAGGAAATAACCATTTCTGTCCATTAAAGCAGCTGAACTGGTATTTGTGACAAGAACCCAGGGATTCCTAATTTTTACCCTGACAACCACTGTATCAGGTAGATGTTTTTCTATATAACAATCCTCAATAAAATACACCTGTTTCAGTTTCGTATAAATATCAGCCATATTGACTGAAAAGATACTTGTGCCTTCTGGCACAGAGATATAACCTTTAATAAATGAACTGTATGAGTCAGGTTCAACGATAATGTTTTTCAGGGAAAAGATTGAAATGTTCTTCAACCAGACAGGCAAAAAAAGTTTCAGATAAAAAAACAGCCCAATTATCAATAACAGCAACAAAATGTAAAGATATTTCTTAATTCTTTTTTTCCTTTCCTGAATCAATTTTTCCCGCATCTTTGAAGTCCTAAATCAATAAGTTTTTCACATAATTGTTCAAATGAAATCCCTGCATGAGCCGCTGCATCAGGAAGCAAACTCAACGGTGTAAAACCTGGAATAGTATTGACATCAAGAATAAACATTTCGCCATTATCCTGAATAATGATTTCCATTCTTGCGCAGCCAACACATCCTAAAACCTTATATGTTTGAAGCGCATATTCGGATGCTTTCTCTATGTATTTTTTATTTATCTGAGGAGGAATAATATGCTTGCTTCCTCCCTTTTTATATTTTGCTGTGTAATCATACAATTTTCTGTTTGTTCTTATTTCAATGGGTGGAAGTATCTGTAAATCTTCGTTGCCGATAATTCCAATCGTAATTTCTTTTCCTTTTATGAATTTTTCTATAAAAACCTCACAATCCAGTTTGAACGCTTTTGACAGTGCTTTTTTCATTTCGTATGTGCTGTCAACCACAGAAATTCCGAGCGTTGAACCAAGATTTGCTGGTTTAACAACCCAGGGAGAGGAAAAAGGAATGTGTGGTACAATGTCTGTCTCAGCAACAACGAAATCAGGAGTAGGAATTTTATGAAATAACAAAATTTTTTTCATGATAATTTTGTTCATGCATATAGCACTTGCGCACACTCCTGAACCTGTATATGGAATGTTCAATGTTTCAAGAAATCCTTGAATTGTGCCATTTTCACCCTTTCCACCATGAAGAGCAATAAACACACAATCAGGTTTTATTTTCAAAAGTTTCCTTGCAAAACCCCTGTCTGAAGGGTCAAGTTTTATCACTTTGTGTTTCTTTGAAAGAGCTTTTGCTACTGAATCACCAGAAATCAGAGAAACCTCTCTTTCAGGACTGTCTCCGCCGCACAATACGATGATTTTCAAGAGAACCTCCCTACGATTTCTATTTCTGTTTCAAGATTGATATTATACTGTTTTTTCACGGTTTCCTGAATGTGACAGATTATTTTCCAGATATCAGAAGATGTAGCGCTTCCAAGGTTAATAATAAAATTCGCATGCTTTTCTGAAACAGCAGCATCCCCAATTCTATAGCCCTTCAATCCCGCATCCTCAATCAACTTTCCTGCAAAACCGTCCGGCGGATTCTTAAACACAGATCCAGCAGACGGATATTCCAGCGGCTGGCTTGTTTTTCTTTTTTGCATGGTGTCGGCTATGATGCGCCTTATTGTTTCTCTATTGCCTGCTTCTGTTTTCAAACTGCATGAAAAAATAAAAAAAGATTTTTCTTTTAGTTGCGAATGCCTGTATTTCCATAAAAGATTTTTTTTGTTTTCTTTAAGCCATATGCCTTCATGATTCATATACTCAACAATTTTGACAGCATCTGAAATACTTTTCTGTTTTGTTCCTGCATTCATAATTAGGCAACCACCAATTGTACCTGGAATGCCTGTAAGAAATTCAAGACCTGCAAGATTATTTTTTACGCAGTATCCAATCAAACTGTTCACCCTTGTTCCTGCAAGAACATTCAAAAAACCTTCTAGTTCTTCAATACCAGAAAGATTTTTTGTGCTTGCGATAATACCATCAAATCCCTCATCGCTCACAAGAATATTTGAACCTGCACCCAGGAATTTCACCGCAATTCCTGCTTGTTTCAAACTGTACAGAAATTCAATTTCCTGCTTGTTTAAAGGAAAAACCACAACAGGTAAGATTCCGCCTGTTTTAAAACTTGTAAAACATTTTGCAGGAACATCAAATGAAATACGATCCCCGAAAATGTTCACAAGAATCTTTTTATCAACAAAAACATTTTTCATGGTTTTGTTAGTAAATCACTTCTTTCAAATACAAACCATATCCCGGAGCCGTTGCTGAAGCAAGCCTCCTGTCTTTTGACTCAACAATACCTTTTATATGTTCTGGCAATCTTTTATTTTTGCCCACGTCTACAAGGGTTCCAACAATGTTTCGCGCCATTTTATAAAGAAATCCTGTTCCGCATATCTCAATCACAAGCAGTTTGATATCAGGGTCAAGGGAAAATTTCTCACGTTTTATTTTAATATACTCAATAGTTCTAACCGTATTTTTTGCCTTTCTTCCTGATGCCTGAAAACATGCAAAATCATGTGTTCCAACAATACATGAAGCTGCTTTTTTCATTTTTGTAACATCAAGTTTCTGACAGACATACCATGCCCTGTTTGTTAAAAAAGGCGAATTGAAATCTGTTATCAAATAACGATACACTTTTTTTTGCGCCTCAAATCTTGGATGAAAATCTGTTTCTGCGTAAGAAATCTCTTTTATTCTTATTTGTTTATCAATGAGGGCGTTTGTCGCTTTCATTACCTGCACCGGACTCATCCTTGTTCGAACAGAAAAAGAAAACACATAACCTGTTGCGTGAACGCCAGTATCAGTCCTACCACATCCCTGAATTTTTACATCCTGTTGAAAAATTTGTGAAAGAACTTTTTCTAATTCTAACTGCACAGTTTTTTTATCTGGCTGGACCTGCCATCCGGCAAAATCACTACCATCGTATGTAACTTTTACCTTAAATCTGACCTGTTTCACGATTGAAGGGTAATTGTGGCATTGATATTTTTCTCTTTCATTTGCAGCCAGAGATTTCTAACAATCTGATCCACTTCAACACACATTTCTTTTGGAAGTTCCATGTATATTGTGTAATTCAAACCAGATGCTATCACACCAGTCAAACAACATCTGTGTTTTACATTGAATTGCTGAAAAACAGGTCTTACAATTTCTTCGACATTTGATGTGTCTGCGTTTACAGTCATTTGAAGCGCAATGATATTTTTCCCATCCTTTGTTGCATTGTAAATAATCTGCCCCCATGCACTGCGATTTGGAACAAGAATTTTTCTACTATCTTTTGCCCTGAGTTCAATATTGACAGGACTGATTGTGATAACCTCTCCCTCAACCCCTCCGATTTTTACGAGGTCTCCTATTTTGAAAGGTCTGTATATGAAAATCATAATTCCTGCTGCAAAATCGGCAACAGTTTCTCTTACACCAAAACCAATAATCAATCCACCAGCACCTATTCCTGCAAGAAAGGGAGAGATATTCAACCCCAGCGTTGAAAGAGCGATAATAATTGAAAAAGCAAATATCGCCATATAGACGAGCCGACCTATGTATTTTCTTGCCAGGGCATCTATTCTGGAATTTCTTGATATTCTTAGATAAAACCGATTCCAGGTCCTTCCAAAAAGCCACCCTGCAAACACAATGATTAACGCAAGCGGAATTTTCGGCAAATACAGCAGAAATTTATTGAAATATTCAGCGCCAATTTTTTCCATAGATTAAATAATAAAACCAATGGCAGGTAAAGTCAATTTATCTATATAGCATATGTCAATCAAATGACATGTTATAATATATTGCGGATACACTGGAGGGTTAGCCTAACGGTAAGGCAGTGGACTTGAAATCCACCGTCCCTCACGGGACATGGGGGTTCAAATCCCTCACCCTCCGCTTTTTCTTCCCTGAAAGGGATTTGA
>Ga0209409_1001221_pt1 | contig 22748 bp, 21 predicted proteins | sample AD_JPNMR1_MetaG_FD_184424 | JGI IMG/M metagenome (GOLD analysis project Ga0209409, IMG submission 184424) | Active sludge microbial communities of municipal wastewater-treating anaerobic digesters from Japan - AD_JPNMR1_MetaG (SPAdes) (version 2) | ecosystem: Engineered > Bioreactor > Anaerobic...
TCTCTATCAAAATTGATCTGTTATGTATTGCAAAAGTTTTCTGATAGGATCAAAAAAAGATACTGTTTCGGACATGAAGATGGAAATTTTTACGAAAGACTAAATGCAGATGACTCTATTCATTTTTATTTGCCAAAAGAAGATTATAGGTTTTTAAAGAAAATCCATGCTGACTTAAATTTTTTTAGCATGGCAAAATTGATTAGGACAATTCTTGAGATATTTATTGAAGAATATGAGAAAATGGGTATGCTTGGATTTGAGAAAAAATGCAGTCTTGTGACATTGAGATTATGGTTGAAATTAACAGAGATAAAGAGGTGGGGAAAGAGCAGAGAATTGTCCCACTTTGAAGGCAATACCACCCCATTTTACAAAGCAATATACAATAACTGTTACCAGGTAATAGGTTTTGAAACCTATTATTAGGTAAAGTTACTAAAAATTTTAGATAAAAAATAAATAAATTTATTATAACTTTTTCTCAAATAAAATTAACATGAGGATAAATCTATCTTTTTCTCTGCTTAAAAATAAATTCTTACCTGTCAAGAGGACCTTGTTATATATTTCTTACATATTTTTTGACAAAAATCAAAATTTTTAGTAATAATACTTTCTAAAAAATATAAGAGGTTACTTATATATTTGAGTAAAATTAAAAAGATAATAAGAAATTTTTTAGGAATCATATTTATTTTAATTGGTATTGCCGGTGGGTTTATACCAGTATTTCAGGGATGGGTATTTGTTCTTTTAGGATTTATATTGATAGATTTTAAAAAAAAAGAAGATGTAGAAAGATGGATTCTTAATACTTTAAAAAAGACTGGATGTGGTAAGAAACTTGCTATTTTCTGGGAAAAAGTAAAACACAAAAATAAAGATGCAATTTCCAGTAAAGACGGCAAGATTTCTGTAATATATAAAAATATAAATAAAATGGAGAAATAAATTATGGAATTTATAGTTTCAAAATTTGGTGGCTGGGCTAATTCTACAGCGGAAAGAGTAAAATTGGCAGCAGATCTTTTTGAAAAGAATTCTGCAAGAAGAATCAAAGTAAATTCTGCTATTGGTAAAGTTGAAGGTCTTCCAAAGGTTACAGATCTTTTAGTTCAGGGGGCAGAAGCATCTTTGAAAGAAGGAAAATTTCCAGAAGAGATTTTTGAAAAGATAAAATTAAATCATTATGCAGTATTTGAGCCCTTAGGTATTGATAGAAAAGAGATTGATAAGATTCTTTCAATTCTTGAAGGTTATATAGCAAAAAAAGATTCATTATCTTCTGATAATTATAGAGCGTTAATAGTAGGTTCTGGTGAAGAATTGTTTTCCAGATTGGATGCAATATATTTAAAAGAGATAAGAGGTTTAAATGCCAGATATATTGATCCGAGAGAGATTGGTCATTATTTAAGTGGGCATCCTCTTGATGGAAAAATAATCCCAAGTTCTTATAATAATTTAGCAAAATTAAGAGATTATGATTGTATTGTTGTATATCCCGGTTTTTTTGCTGTGGATGAAAAAGGTAGACCAATGATTTATAGTAGGGGTGGAACAGACAAAACAGCAGCAGATATTTCTGTTGCAGTTAAGGCCACATCTTATGAAAACTGGAAGGATGTGGATGGAATATATTCTGCTGATCCAAGAATTGTCAATAACCCTAAGTTAATGGAAGAGGTTACTTATAAAGAGATAAGAGAATTGTCCTACATAAGTTTTAATGTATTACATCAGGAAGCAATGATTCCAACAATGAAGGCAAATATTCCTATTGTATTAAAAAATCTTTTGAAACCAGATCATTCTGGTACAAAGATTGTAAATCAGAGAGAGATAAAAAAGGAGTATCCTGTTGTTGGTATAGCACACCTTGAAAATATCTGCTTTGTAAATGTAGAAAAGACTCTTATGAATGAATATATTGGATTTGCTGATGAACTATTAGATATTTTTAAAGAGCATAAGATAAATATTGAACAGATAACAACAGGTATTGATTCTATGTGTCTTGTGGTGCAGGAAAAAGAGTTTAAAGATAAGAGTATTCATACTGGTGTTGCTGAGGCTTTTAGGAAAGAGGTTAATATTGAAGAATTTATGGAATATGTGAGAAATGTCCTTGATGTTGATTCTTTTCAGATAAGAAAGAATAAAGCATTAATATGTATAGTTGGTGAAGGTATGAGGCATACCGTAGGGATATTATCAAGAGTGTGTGGTGTTCTTGCCAGAAATGGTATAAATATAGAGATAATAGATCAAGGTCCCAGTGAGAGAAATATAATTGTAGGAATTGATTGTAATTCAGATAAAGATAATGCAAAAAAGGCAGTAAATTATATATATCAAGAATTTTTTAAATAATGAGAGGTCAAAATGAAAGATGTAATATGTTTAATATTAGGAGGAGGGCAGGGGTCAAGACTATTTCCATTAACAAAGGATAGATCAAAACCAGCGGTTCCAATTGGTGGTAAGTACAGATTAATCGACATTCCAATAAGTAATTGTCTTAATTCTGGTATTAATCAGATTTTTATATTGACTCAATTTAATTCAGCCTCTCTTAATAAGCACATCAATCAGGCTTATAGATTTGATAATTTTCATCAGGGTTTTGTTGATATACTTGCCGCAGAGCAGTCTCAGGATAATACAAACTGGTATCAGGGGACTGCGGATGCAGTAAGAAAAAATTTAAAACATATTCTTGCTTTCTTTAATATTAAATATGTTCTTATTTTAAGTGGTGATCAGATATATAAAATGAATTTTAAAGAATTGATTAAATATCATAAAACAATAAAGGCAGATCTAACAATACCTATTTTGCCGATAACAAAAGAGGATACAAAGTCTTTTGGTATTGTTTCTTTTAAAGATAATTTGATAGTTGATTTTGTTGAAAAACCACAGAATATAGAACAATATTCTAATCTTTATGCAAAAGATATTATTAAAGAAAGATTCCCGAATATTGAACAGGATAAGGAATATCTTGCCTCAATGGGTATATATCTTTTTAACATAGAGGTCCTTCTTGAATTACTCAAAACAGAATATACTGATTTTGGTAAAGAGATAATACCTTTTGCTATACGATCAGAAGCAAGAAAGGTTGGTGGTTTTTTATTTAATGGATATTGGGAAGATGTAGGAACAATAAAATCTTTTTTAAAAGCAAATCTTGATTTTGCATCGAGTAATTCACATTTTGATTTTTATTCTCCTCCTGTTTATACAAATGCAAGATATCTTCCAGGTTCAAAGATATATAATTGTTATTTAGAAGAGACTATTATTGCTGATGGCTGTATAATAAAGAATTGTAAAATTAAAAATAGTGTTATCGGAATAAGAAGTATAATAAATAATAATGTAGTAATAGAGAATAGTGTAGTAATGGGTGCTGATTACTATGAAAGTGAAGCAGGTAAAGAGTATAATCGTAGACATCATATTATAGATATAGGCATTGGTGACAATACATTTATAAAGAATGCAATTATTGATAAAAATGCAAGGATTGGAAAAAATTGTAAGATTGTAAATAAAGAGAATAAGGTAAATTTTGATGGTGATAATTATTATATTAGAGAGGGAGTTATTATAGTTCCTAAGAATGGAATAATAAAAGATAATACTGAAATTTAAAAGAGAATGTTTAAATCCAAATTTGTTTTTTATAATAAATTAATCAATTAATATCTATTGCCAGATATGAGATATCTATAGTAGGCAAAGTGGATATCTGTATTCCCAAGAGGGGGATATCCCATTAATATTAAGTAGATATTTTAATAGTATAACGGGTTATTTTTATATAAAAAAAGTAGGACATATGTCGTAGTTTTTAAGAATATATCCCATATGAGAAACCTGGGATATCTAACTTTCAAAATAAGATTGGATATTTGTATAAAAAAGGGGATATCTCTATCCAGTAGAGAAGGGGATATCCCCCTAAAAATATAGAATATTATATTTAAATAGTCGTTATTCTAAAAAATTGGATTTATTTATGAGTTTAAAAATTTTAAATAAATTTATTAAAATTTCTCAAAAAATTGCAGAAAAGAAAAATGAATCTAATAAAGCATTAAAGATTGGAAATGATATTTTACTCGAATATAAAGATAGAGGTTATCTACATAGATTATTTACTGAAGTTCTTGATTATCCATATCTTTCGTTTGTTCCATTATTAGAATACCTTATCAGTATAAACAATGTAAAAGATAGAGTGGTAAGTCCTGTAGAAAATGAAAAAAATTCTTTATGGATGCTTAATTCGAGTTTCTGCTTTGTAAATATTCGAGGAACAGGTAGAAAACCAGATGAAACAGGTGATATAATAAATTGCGCAAAACTAATGCCAGTTTTAAGGATAGATTCAATTCATTTAGCCCCTTTTTTTGAATGTGCTTTGGATATAGTATATGCGATTGATTCTATTGATGTAATAAATGAAAAGATAGTAAATAAAGAGTTTTATGAATATGGAATGAGCCCGGAAGAGCAACTTATATTTTTAGTAGATTTTCTACATTTATTAAAAAAAAGTGTGGGCTTTGATCTTGAACCTCATACATCTCAATATTCAAGAATTGCTATCGAAAATCCAGACTATTTTAGATGGATAAAACTAAATAGAGAAAAAAATACTCTTTTTAATAATATCTCTCAGGAAGAGATGCTAAAAAGAGAATTGCAAGAGGAAATTATAAAAGAAGTGATTGAAATAAGGGAAAATATTCTAAAAAAGTATAATTTAAAAAATTTAAAAGAAAGAAATAAAGATAAATCAACAAAAAATGCTCACATTGAGATTACAAATAAACTTATAGAAAAGGGTATATGGACAATTCCATCTCATACATGGAAAGGATCTGGATTACCATCTTTTAAAAAATATATAAAAGAAGGTAATTATCCTGAGTTTGAATACATTAGCTGGGATAATGAAGATCATAAAGAACATGCCTTTGGCGTTCTTACACCATATAAATTTTACGACAATTTACCTGTTAATAAAATTCCAGATATAAATAATCCACCAATACTCGATAAAAAAGTATTGAAATTTTTTTCATCAATATTTATTAATCTACAAAAAAAATATAATTTTGACTTTGTAAGATTCGATTATGTTGATCATATTTTTGATTCAGTTCTTGATAGGAGTGGTAAGATCCCTATTTCAGATAGAATGACTCCATATTTAATAAAATCGGTAATTTCACAGATAAAGAGAAAAAAGAGATATATTGGAGCAATGGCAGAAAGAATGGGGATAGATTTAAAGAATTATAAAAAGATAGGATTTGATTTAATACTGGGGGATGACATATTATATAAAATTTCAAAAGATTTTATTTTTAATATTATAAAAACAAATAAATTTATAGAAAAAATCAATAAAAAAGTGAAAAATAATCAAAAATCTTCAATCTTATTTGCAATAGATACTCATGATACCGGACATCCATATTTTAATTGTATTCCTTATGTTATGTATGGAAAGGATGGTGTAATTTTAAGACACTTTTTATCAAGATTTCTATGTTGTGGTAATTTTACAAGGCCAAAATATGAAGTCATAGGGATGCAGGATGGGACAATTGGACTTTATGAGGCAAATAATAAAAATATTTCTATTAAATGGCAGTCTGATGTAGAGTTATTTAATGCTTATAATAATATTGAAAATATCTTTGAATCTTTAAAGTCAATCCTACAAAATAGTTATTTTGCTAATCTCTTTTCTGTGAAGAAAGATATTGTTTACTGGCAGTTTAAAGGTAATAATTTTTGTATAATAGGAATTGTTAATCTTAATCTTAATAAAAAATATAAAAATATTAAGTTAAAAATTACAGATAATTATAAGAATATAGAATCAATAAATATCTACAATAATACTAAAGAGAGACTGGACTCTTTTATTATTAACTCTATTTTACCTTTAGAGGTAAGACTTATATACTGTTATAATTAAAAAAGGGAAATGATGAATAAAAAGGCAATAGCAATGATTTCTGGTGGACTGGACTCTTTACTTTCTGTAAAGATTATGCAGAAACAGGGGATAGATCTTATCGGACTGCATTTTATTCTTACCTTTACAAATAGTAGTATTAAAAAAGAAAAGGATGGCTACGTTGAGTTAAAATATAACGAAAAACTAGGTATTGATGTTATTAATATTTTTAATGATCTTGAATATTTCAAGGTTATTCAAAAACCTAAATTTGGATATGGACAGGGTATAAACCCTTGCATTGATTGTAAGATATACATGTTTAAAAGAGCAAAAGAATTAATGAAAGAATACAATGCCTCATTCATTGTGAGTGGCGAGGTTGTAGGTCAAAGGCCAATGAGTCAATTAAAAAGACAGATTGAGAAAATAGAGAAAGAAGCTGGGCTTGAAGGGCTTATTTTAAGACCTTTATCAGCACTCGTTTTGCCAGAGACGATTCCAGAAAAAGAGGGGATTATTGATAGAAGTAAGCTTTTTGGAATTTCTGGAAGAACAAGAAGAGAGCAGATGGAACTTGCAAAGCAATTTGGCATAACAGATTATCCAACGCCGGGCGGTGGATGTATGTTAACTGATAAGATTTTTTCAAAGAGAGTAAGAGATCTTTTTGATAATAAAAAAGAATACAGTTTAACAGATCTTCATTTATTAAAGTTAGGAAGACATTTTAGATTTGATGAGACAAAAATTATAGTTGGAAGAAATAAGAATGAGAATATTGAACTTGAAAATTTAGCAATTGAATCTAATTATCCTGTTTTTATACCGAGTGATATTCCTGGTCCATCCATTGTTGTAGATGGTATGGTGAATGATAATATAATGAGATTTATTTCTTATCTAATGTTTAGATATAGTGATGCAAAAGATAGAAATGAGATTATTGTAAGGATAAGAAATTTAGCGACTGTTAAAGATATAATTATAAAACGGAATAATCCTGATATAACAATTGAAAATCATATTATTTAGCAATTATTTTTTATGAAATTTAAACCTATCTTTTTAGATGTCTTGAAAGAAAAAATTAAAACAGAAGCATCTTATATTGTGTTAGGTCTTAAAAAAAGATTTAATCAGAAAAATATTTGATATTATACAATATTACTCAATTTCTATTAAGTAATAGGTTTTAAGACATATTATATGGAAAAATTAGAAAAAAATTTAGCAAAAGAAATAAATCCTATTATAGTCTTTTCTAAAATTTAAATTAGCCCCAGAATAAGTCTTTTTTTAAATTACCAAAAATAAAATCGCAATTGCATCAATTTTAAAAAAACATCAAAAATTTTTGATTTTTTTAAAATTTTGTGATATCTATTTATTTCAGTAAAATTATTTATCATTATAATTCAGGAATGAAATGTTAGAAAATATAAAGTCTCTTGATGATTTAAAAAAAATACCACTAAAAGATTTAAGTAAATTAGCAGAAGAGATTAGAGAAAAAATAATTTCAGTTGTTTCTTTGAATGGCGGACATCTGGCAAGTAATTTAGGAAGTGTTGAGTTAATAATAGCACTTCATTATGTATTTAATATGCCAGAGGACAAAATAATATTTGATGTGGGCCATCAATCTTATACTCATAAGATTTTAACAGGAAGACTATCTCAGATAGATACTTTAAGAATAAAAAATGGTTTGAGTGGTTTTACGAGAAGAAGAGAGTCAATATATGATCTTGTTGATTCTGGGCATTCTTCCACATCTATATCACAGGCATGTGGTTTTACAATAGCAGATAAATTTCAAAATAAAAATGGCCATACAATTGTCGTAATTGGTGATGGTGCATTGACTGGTGGTGTTGCTTATGAAGGATTAAATTTTGCTGGACATAAAGAGCTTCCATTACTCGTAATATTGAATGATAATGAAATGTCTATTGGTAAGAATGTAGGTGCAATATCAAAGCATATAGCTAAACTTACTTTGACGAAACCGTATCAAATTTTGACTGATCTATATATTAAGGCAGTAACTAAGAAGAAAGGGGTAATAAAATTTCTATTCTGGTTTGCAAAAAAATTTGAAAAAGCTTTAAAGATCTATTTTGATTTTGAGAATATATTTACCAATATGGGATTTGACTATATAGGACCTATTGATGGTCATAACATTAATGATTTAATAGATATTTTTACAAAAATAAAATATAATGTAAAAAGACCAATTCTTTTACATATAAAGACAATCAAAGGTAAAGGACTTAATGAAGCTGAGGATGATCCATGCAAGTTTCATGGGATATCCCCCTGTATAACAGATAAAGATTCTTATAAAAAATATAAGACTTTTACAGATGTGTTTTCAGAAGAGATTGTAAAATTAGGAGAAAAATACAGCGATATTATAGCAATAACAGCAGCAATGGAAGATGGGACAGGCTTAAAAGAATTTAAGAATAGATTTCCAGATAGGTTTTTTGATGTTGGAATTGCTGAACAGCATGCCGTGACCTTTTCTTCAACTCTTGCTTATTCTGGTTTAAGGCCCGTCTTTGCAGTATATTCTACTTTTCTTGCAAGAGCAGTTGATATGGTAATTCAGGATATAGCGATAAGTAAGGCCCCAGTTATTTTTGCGATTGATAGGGCTGGAATAGTAGGAGAGGATGGGGAGACTCATCAGGGACAGTTTGATATCACATTCTTAAAGATGATACCAAATATCACAATAATGGCTCCAGCAGATGGTGAAGAATTAAAATTAATGTTGAATTATGCCTATAAATTGAATAGACCAGTGGCAATAAGATATCCAAAAGATATTGCCTATTCTTCTTTAAAAAGTCATCCTGATATTGAAAATAATCCATTTATTGTAATTAGAGAGGGTAGGGAGAAATTAGTAATTGTAATAGGTAATTTTATAGATGATGCAAATGAAGCAATAAATCAATTAAATATGGATTATGGACTTATATATTTAAGAATATTGAAGCCTCTCCCTTATGATTCTTTATTAGAAGAGATAAAAAAGTATAATAAGATTTTAATAATTGAGGAGAATGTCAGGTCTGGATCTGTTACAGAAGAGATTGCATGTCTTTTATTGAAAAATTCAATATTTATAAAACTTGATTCGATAAATCTACCGGATAAATTCATTGAACATGATAAAAAAAAGAATATTCTGAATGAATTGGGTTTTTGTATAGAAGGAATAAAGAAAAAACTTACTGCTCTATGATTTCAATAATCTTTTTTATTTTTTCATTTTCTACTTTATAGCAAACCTCAAGTCCTTTTTTTTCACATTGAACTATTTTTGTTCTTCTTAACAAGCCAAGATGCTGCGACACAGTGGATTGAGAAACCCCAAGTTTTTCTACAATTTTGTTTACATTGCATACTTTGTTCTCAATCAGTCCTCTAACAATAGCAAGTCTTGTTGGATGTCCTAATGCCTTAAATATCTCTGCATATAAAGTTATATCCTTATCAGTCATAATAAAACCCTATTTATTATCACATGAAGATTTTTCAAGCAAATCTTCAAGAATTAGAGAGGCTGCACCAATAATTCCAGCATCATTCCAGAGTTTTGCTGGTAGAATTTTTAGATTTTTTGTAAAAGAGTACCATGCTACCTGTATGCAGTAAAATTTTATTTTCTCTATAAAATATTGAGAAGAAGATACTCCACCACCTATTATTATTGCCTGTAGATTTAATAAATTTACTATTCCGCCTAAAAGTCTTCCTAAGTACCTTGCTGCACTATCTACTGCATCTATGGAATAGATATCCCCTTTTTCTGCTTTATCAAAAATCAATTTTGCATCAATCTCTTTAATTTCAACATCATTATAAGAGTTTATATATCCTTTTTTTATTCCGTCTTTGATTCTTTTTATAATAGATGTAGCAGATGCATAAGCCTCAATACAACCTTTATTTCCACAGGTGCATTCTCGGCCTTCAGCAACCACTATCATATGTCCTAATTCACCAGCATAACTATCAACACCTCGATAAACTTTATTATTCAGTATTAATCCACCTCCTATGCCAGTTCCAACTGTCACCATAAGAAAATCTGTAAAATCTTTTCCGGCACCAAATATATGCTCTCCAATTGCAGCACAGGTTGCATCATTATCGGCTAAAACTTTTACCTTAAACTTATCTTCTAAATATTTTACGAATGGGGCATTTATTAGACCAGGTATATTTTCACAATTATGAATAGTCCCTGTCTCCTTATTTACGAATCCCGGAGCACCAATTCCTATCCCTTCTATTTTATATCCCTGTTCAATCCATTTTTGGATTGGTATAATATACTCATCTATTATCTCTTTCCATTCAGCACTCTTAATTGTTTTAACCTGAGTCTTTTCTTTTATCTCGCCATTCTTTGTAACAAGACCTATTTTAGCACTTGTTCCACCAATATCTATTCCTATATATAACTTATCTGACATAAAATTCTCCCTTTAATCAAATATCATAAATTAGAAGTTGTCTTTTTATTTTTTATTTTATTTGAATAACTTTTTATGGTATTAATTATTGCTAATATTATACCAAAAACAAAAAGTGCTCCTGCTGGTAATGTTAAAATTTTTGCACCACTATATATCTCAAATCCATTAACTTTAATATACGGTTTTTCTGGATCATCTGTAAAAAAAGATAAAAATTTCCCACTATAATCAGAAAAGTCAATCCCAAGAGTAGATAAACTTTCTCTTATAAATGCTATTAAAATAAGCGCCAATGTAAAACCTATTCCCATTCCAAGCCCATCTAAAACAGCAATGCCTGGTTTATTTTTATTGGCAAATGCTTCTGCTCTTCCCAATATAATACAGTTTACTACTATTAATGGTATAAAAATACCGAGAGACTTTGCAAGAACAGGCAAAAAGGCATTCATTAGCATATCAACTATTGTTACAAAAGAGGCTATTACTACAATATAAGAAGGGATCCTTACTTTGTCTAGTATAAAATCTTTTAAAAGAGAGATTAAAAAATTTGAACAGATTAAAACAAATGTTGCTGACAATCCCATACCAATTGCATTTGAGACCTTTGTTGTAACAGCCAGTGTTGGGCATAATCCCAATAGTAACATAATCGATGGATTTTCTTTTAAAATTCCTTTTGAAAATTCTTTTAAATATAAGTTTTCTCTTTTTTCTAAATTATTATTTACTATATCTCCCATTTTTGTTCCCTTTTATTTTATCTCTTGTAAAATATAGTCAACTGCTTTCTGTATTCCATTTGCAATACCTTTAAAGGTAATAGTTGCTCCTGTAATACTATCAGCATCCTCTTGTGAAAGCATCGATTTATTTAGAGGTATTGGTTTTTCTTTTGTATTTGTTCCTATAAATTTTTTCATATATTCTGACTTTTCTGCTGCCTTTCCGAGCCCAGGTGTCTCTGAATTTGTCAATAGCTTTGCATTTACTATTACAAGAGAATTGTCCATAGCAACCATTAATTTCATATCACCACCATATCCTTTGGTATACAGAGTAACAACATAGCCGACTAGTGTATTGTTTTTATCATATACTTTATAATAATACTCTTTATTTTTATCAATTGAAGAATTCTTGAAAAAAAATTTTTCAAATCTTACACCTTGAGAAAACAAATTTCTATTTGTTTCTTCTTCAACTTTATTACTATTGTTTTCTATTTTTTTACAGGTGATTAAATTTACAATACTTAATAACAATACAGCAATAAAACATATTAAAGTTAATTTTAAAGCAATTCTTAAATTTTCCATAAAGTTAAAACCCCTCTAATCTTTTATTCTTTTTTAGGATAAAATCCCAGTGGTTTAATCTTAATAAATCTGTCAATTGCTGGCGTCAACATATTCATAAAGAGAATAGATAAACTTACTCCTTCTGGTAGACCGCCAAACATTCTTATTAACATTGTGATAATACCACAACCTATGCCAAATATTATTCTTCCTTTGACAGTGATTGGAGTTGTGACCATATCTGTTGCCATAAAAAAGGCACCCAATACAAGTCCCCCGGTTAAAATATGAAATAAAGGATCTCCATTAAAGAAGCCAAGTCCAAATCTTGTTCCATCAAATACCCATGCGATTATTGCAACAGTTCCAATATAAGATAAAGGAATTTCAAGAGTAATGATCTTTCTTATTATGAGATAGAGAGCCGCAAGAAGTAGTAAAAATATCGATATTTCACCAATACAACCACCCTTATATCCAAAAAAGAGTTTTAAATATGTAGTCTCTGTTCTTAAAAAATCTGACGGTAAAGATTGTAATAGCTGAATTGGCCCAATATTAACATTTCCCCCTCTTTCAAGCAGAGCAGATTTTAAAGCAAGTAATGGAGTTGCGGTTGTTAAAGAATCTGCTACAAATGGAGTTTGCCATGTTGTCATCTGTTTTGACCAGGCAACTAAAGCAAAGACTCTCCCTGCTATTGCTGGATTTGCCCAGTTTTGTCCAAGTCCACCAAAAGCCTGCTTTACTATCACTATTGCAAATATCGATGATATAATTGGGATATAAAGAGGGACTGATGGTGGCATATTCATGCCTAAAAGAAGACCAGTAAGAAATGCTGAGCCATCATCTATCGTAATTTTTTTCTTTCTTGCGAGTTGAGAGATTATCTCAGCTAATATTGAAGATATAATAGATACTAAAACTACCAATCCAGCATATAATCCAAAGACATATATCCCAAATATACATGCTGGCATTAAGAATATAGATACTGTCCACATTATACTTTTTGTAGAGTCTGTATTAAGTAAATGAGGTGAAGATGAAATAATTAATTTTTTTATTTCTATTTTATTATCCATTTTTTTTATATCCTTGCCACAATCTATTTTTTATTTAAAATCAATTTTCTAATAATATCTTTTCCCATTCTAAAAGTCTGAACCAGAGGAATTTTTGCAGGGCATGAATAAGCACATGCTCCACATTCTTTACAAAACATAATTCCATAATCCAGTGCTTTTTCATACAATTTATTTCTAATAAATTTGTTTATTAAAGTTGGCATTAATCCAAAGGCACAAGAGGATATACACTTGCCACAATTGATACAGATTGAATTTGCAAGAAAATCCTGATATTCATTTTCTGTCCAGACAAGAATCCCAGAACAACCTTTTGTAATTGGAGAATCTAAATTCATCTGAGTAAAACCCATCATTGGACCACCAACAATCACTTTTTTTACCTCTTTTTTAAAGCCACTGCATTCTTCAATGACATCTTTAATTAATGTACCTATCTTTACTTTTAAATTTTTTGGCTCTTTTATACCACTTCCAGAGACAGTGATTACTCTATCAATAAGAGGTTTATCATTTACAATTGCCTCTTTAATTGCTATTACAGTTGAGACATTCTGCACAACAACCCCAACATCCATTGGAAGTTTATCAACTGGGACAATTCTCCCAGTAATTGCCTTTATAAGTTGTTTTTCATCCCCCTGTGGATATTTTGTCTTTAAAGAGACGACTTTAAATGGATATTTATTATGTGTAAGAATTTTTAGTCTTTTTATTGCATCTTTTTTATTTGCTTCGATTCCTATGAATATGTTTTTAACATCAAGAATTTTATTGAGTATATTTATCCCTTCTAAAAGCTCTTCACTTTTTTCTATCATTAATCTATGATCACATGTAAGAAATGGCTCACATTCAGCACCATTTATAATGAGTGTATCTACCTTTTTACCTTGTGGTATTGTCAATTTAACATGGGTTGGAAATGTCGCCCCACCTAATCCCACTATTCCATAATCCTTTATCTTTTTAAGTAAAGCCTCTTTTGACATTGAATGCCAATCATCTAAAATTATATTTCTTCCAGTCTTCTTGAATTCCCCATTTAATTCGATTACTATTACAGGACTTTTTTTACCGGTTGTGATATATCTTTCTTCAATTGCTATTACCTTTCCTGGAATAGATGAATGAACATTTGCAGAGATAAAACCATCAGCCTCTGCGATTAATTGACCCTCTTCTACAATTTGCCCAACATTAACAACAATTTTTGGTGGTGCTCCTATATGCTGGATAGTAGGAATATAGACCACATTTGGAACATCAGTATTTTCTATAGCCTTTTTGTTTGTGAGATGTTTATAATCTTCTGGATGAATCCCTCTAAAACCAAAACTTTTATTCATTTTAGTATTACCCGTAATTATTTATATTTTAGAATATAAAAATATTCTCTATTTTATAAATATAAAGTAAAAGTGTCAATATATTTTAATAAAAAGATTTAAAGAAAAATTTGCTTTACTATATCTCAATTTTTAATATTTGTCAAAATAAATTCAATCTTTAAAAATCCATATTAATAATATATGATTTAAATTTATTTAAACCAGAAAATAATAATTATCGAAATCTTAAATAAAATTTTATGGATATACTCATAATATTTATCTAAAAAATAAGAAATTTGGCAAGATTTAGTATACTTTTTTTAGAATACGACAATTGTCGTATATAGTTTATACAGATATCCCCCTCACAGATTATATCTTTTATTATGTTATTTTAAAAATAAAATAATCTTACCCATAAAAAATGGGTAAGATTATAAAAATATGCTATTTATCAACAAGCATTAATCTTAACTCTTTTGCCTTATTATTAAATTCCACATTCATAGGACCTGTGGATGTGTGTCTATATTTAATCTCGATTGTCTCTGTTTTATTATTTGTCTCTGCAAAAATTTTAAAATCCTTATATTTATCTCTTTTTATATTTCTATCATCACTATCCTCATCTTTTATATTACCCCAATCAAGATGATATGGTTTGCCATTAAGCCATAACTTTGCACCAATAGGCAAAGATAAAATTATGAATCTTAACATCTCAAGATTGGCAGAAATATTTTGATTTGAGGTTAAATTAATACTTGTTGCCCAGTCCTTATATCCATCTAATTTTACTAAAATATTATATGCTCCCGGTGAAAGGCTAACATTTAATGGGGTCTTACCATAAAGCTGGCCATTAATGTAGACGTCAGCACCTGTTATATTTGCCCCTATTGTCAGAGTATAAGTGTCTGGAATAAGAGTTGCATTTATATTTTGATTACCTGCTAGATTAACATTTGTTGCCCAGTCTTTATAACCAGACATTTTTATTGTTATGGAATAGTTACCGCCATTAAGAGTAAGTGTTAATGGGGTCTTACCATAAAGCTGGCCATTAATGTAGACGTCAGCACCAGCAATACTTGATGTTATATTCAAACTATAAGCTAATGGAATGAGATTTACATTTATATCACCAGTGCCAGCCTTATAGGTAATTGTCTGAGTCTGATAACCCGGCATTGTGAATGTTAATTCATAATACTGATTAATTATCATTGGAACAGTTGTTGGTGTAGGTCCATATTTACTCTGTCCTATTGTAAAATATGCCCCACTCGGATTTGTATTTACTCTTACCTGAACAGTATTTTGACTCCTTTGAGCAAAGGAAATAAAACTAAAAATAAACAAAAAAACAAAAATATATAATCTTTTCATTAGACATTCTCCTTAATTACTTACCTTTTTTTATAGTTACATCATACTCCATATTATCAGTTTTTGATAAGAATACAGAGAATATTATATATTTACTTGCATCTGAATTTTCTGCTCTCATCCATACACAGGCATAATCATTACTTAAACTACCAAGATCTGTTGTAATATCGCTAACATCTCCATTTTCTATTGGAATATTAGTTGTTACTGTTGACCATATAGGTTCAGTAGTTAGATCATAAGATGCATCATTTGTCTCTGTAATACTATACTTTACTTTTATTTTCTCACCGCTTGAATTTTGGATTCTTACCCTATATGGGTTAAAAGAGCCAGAGAAACAATCAATCTGAGCAACAAAGCCCTCGCCATACACCAATTTTTCTACCTGGACCTCCATTATACAACCAGTTAAGATTAAAATTAATAAACTAGCCACACCAATAAAAATAATCAATAGTTTTTTCTTCATAAATAATCTCCTTTAAAAGTTATACTTTAATTCTGACCAACAGTCAGTTTTATACTTAATTATAACACACTCTTTTTAAAAAAACAATTTTTTATTAAAAAATTACAATTTTATAAAATTTTTTTTAAATTATTACAAACATAGTCGATTTGCTCTTTCTTCATAGTGCTAAAAATTGGAAGAGTAATTAAATTTTTGTATTGTAAATAAGAAAAAGGATAATTCTTTATATCATAACCTAATTTCTTATAAGCAGAAAACATTGGTATTGGAATAAAATGAACATTTGTGGCAATCCCTCTCTCTTTTAAACTATCAATCAATTGATCCCTTTTTTCTTCTGTATAACCTTTTATCCTTACTGGAAAAAGATGCTTTGATCCAATCATATCATTCTGATCAAGATATGGTAGAGAAAGTATATCAAGATTCTTTAATCTCTCGATATAATTATTAAAAATATTATGTCTTTTGTTTAACATATCACTGTATCTATTAAGTTGGGTAATTCCTATGGCTGCCTGAATATCTGTCATATTAAATTTATAGCCTATTTTTTCAATATCATATCGCCACTTACTGGTTGCAAATTTTTCAAAGGCACTCTTATTCTGACCATGTAAAGAGAGAAGCGATAGATCTCTATAAATCTCATTAGCCTTAATGCCACATATGTCGTTAAACACAATAGCCCCACCTTCCGCAGTGGTAAGATTTTTTACAGCATGAAAAGAAAAAACAGTAAAATCAGCAAAAGCCCCAACCCTTTGATTATTATAAATGGCGCCAAAAGAGTGTGCTGCGTCTGATACAAATAAAATTCTATTTACTTTTTCCTGAATTGTCCCTTTTTTAGGTTTGAATTTTTTATTATTAGAGATAACCTCTCTTACTCTATCATAATCAACTGGCCAACCTCCATAATCAACTGTAATTATAGCCTTTGTGCGTGAAGTTATTTTTTTTTGAATAGCATCAATGTCTATAAAAAAGCTATCTTTTTTTACATCCACAAATACTGGCTTTGCTCCACAATGCAATATCACATTTGAAGTAGCAACATAAGTAAATGGTGTTGTTATTACCTCATCACCTTTTTCAATTCCAAAATATTTAAGGCAGAGAAAAAGCCCGGCTGTTGCAGAACTTAAACATAAGGCTTTTTTTGTATTACAATAAGAGGCAAGAAGTGTTTCAAACTCTTTTGTCTTTTCGCCAGTAGTAATCCATCCAGATTTTAAGACATCTATAACAGATTGTATCTCATTTTCAGTAAGATCGGGTGGAGAAAATGGAATATTCATACTCATTTTTTTACACCAGTTTCCTGAATTTTTAATTCTTTTGCCTTTAACATAAAAACAATTTCATTATGCTTTTTTGCCTGCGCATAAGTTATAGCATCCCATCCATTTTTGTCTTTAATTGAAGGATCAGCTTTATTATCAAGTAAAATTCTAACAATATTCTTCAAACCCCAGCTTGATGCCCAGATCAAAGCGGTCCATCCATCTTTATCCTGAGCATTTACATCGGCTCCATTTTCAATAAGAATTTTTACAATATCCTCAAAACCATTGTATGAGGCTAAAATTAAAGGTGTCCAGCCATTCTTATCTTTTAAATTAACATTTGCCCCATTCTTTATTAAAATAATAACTATCTCTGTATAACCTTTATAACTTGCAAGAATTAAAGGAGTCTGGCCATCCTTATCTCTTGTATTAATATCAACCCTTGTACCAATTAATCTTTTTACTTCTTTAATATTTCCAGATGCACAGGCTATTAAAAAGTCCTCTTCAATTGAACAAAACATCTTCATAGATAAAAAAATAAATAATAAAACAAAAAACTTTTTCATATTTGTTCACCCCCAATTTTATTAAATTATACCATAATAAGAAATAAAAAACAATATTTTTTGAAAAAATAGAGTATGATTTTATTTTTAGACAAAATTTTTTATTTTTTTCATAAATTTTGTAAAGGATTTTTTCAAAAATTTTGTGATTAATATATAGAAAATAATTTTTTTATGGAGGTTTTTTATGAATATAAATTTATCAAATTATAAGGCAGAACATGAGTTACATTTTATTGTAAACTCTACTATAAAAGAAAAACTTGAGAATATTGCAAGAAAATTAAATTTATCTCTTTCCGGGATTATTGTCTATATTTTGCAACTTTATGCAAATAGAATAAAAAAACGCTACTGTTTTGGAAATGAGGATTCCAATAAGTATGAAATAATAAATGGTGATGCGGATATTCATGCTTATATATCCAAACAAGATTATCGTTTTTTAAAAAAGGTTCATGCTGATTTAAATTTTTTCAGCATGGCAAAATTGTTAAGAGAGATTATTAAGATGTTTATTGAGGAGTATGAGAAGATGGGGATTATGGGAGTAGAGAAGAAGTGTAGCCTTGTGACATTGTGGCTATGGTTGAAGCTAACAAAGATAAAGAGGTGGAAAAAGAAAAAAGAATTGTCGCATTTTAAAGGCAATACCACGCCTTTTTATAAGGCAATTTACAACGATTGCTATCAGGTAGTGGGCTTTGAGACATACTATTAAATATCTTTATTGAAAAATTCTTCAAAAAGACAAATAACGCTTTTACAATTTTTTTCTCAAATAAAATCACCTTAGGAGGAATTTATTCTTTTTGTTGTTTAAAAACAAATTCTTACTCTATGAAAATAAATTTCTCTAATCTTTTTGACAATCTTATTGATTTTTGCTATATTAAACTGGGTTAATTTTTATACTCTCTGTTTTGTATAGTGATATATGAAAAAACATTAAGGGAAAATATAGATTATGTCAAATTTTCTTCAATACTGTATTACAGGTATTACGCTCGGCATGATATATGCTCTTATTGCAATAGGATTTTCTTTAATATATAGGGTAACAAACATAATAAATTTTGCTCAGGGTGAATTTGTGATGCTGGGCGGAATGCTTATGATTCTATTTGTGCATTTTTTAAAGATAAACTACTTTATTTCTGTTATAATTGTTCTTCTTATTATTGGAATTCTCTCTTTTATTTTTGAAAGAGTTACTCTTGTTCCTTTTAAAAATAGTCCGGTTTTAATAAAGATCATATTTACAATAGGGGCTTCTATTTTTATAAGAGGAATATCCATGATTATATTCTGGAAAGAGCCGGGTTTAAGATATGAAAATTTTTTTGAGGATAAATATTTCAATTTATTTGGTGCAGTAATTACATTACAGGATATATTCATAATAGTAACAACTCTCTTAATATTTATAATTATATTTATACTTATGGAAATATCTATCACTGGCAAGGCAATGAGAGCCTGTGCTGTAAACATAAAGGCCTCAAATATAATAGGAATAAATGTTCCATTAATGTTAAGGTTTTCATTTATAATAAGCGGGATTCTGGGAGCGATTGCAGGCATTATTATTACACCCAAATTAGGAATGAGTTACAGTACCGGGGTTTTCTGGGGGATTAAAGGGTTTACTGCATCAATTTTAGGTGGAATTGATTCAAATTATTCTATTCTACTTGGTGGCATAATACTTGGATTATTAGAATCTCTTATAACTGGATATGGTAGCGATATATCATTTGGATTATTTTCATCTGAGTATAAGGATGTATTTATATGTTTGTTACTTATAATTCTTTTGATAATAAGGCCAAATGGTATTTTTAGTAAAAAGGGCTTAAAAGAGAGAGTATGAAGAATATTATTGATTTTATTAAAAAGAAAATTAATATCATATCTATATTTATTTTAATAATGATACTTCCGGTTATATTTAATTCGCCTTTAAGTATGAGAATACTTATAGAGATCGGAATAATTTCAATGGTGGTTCTTGGCTTGAATCTGCTGATGGGACTGGCTGGGCAGATATCCATGGGGCATGCTGGAATATTTGGGTTATCTGCATATATAACTGGTTTACTTTCTTCTGGAAGATTGAATTTTACACTTCCACCTCTAATTTCTATTATAATTGCAATAAGTATCACAACAGTTTTATCATATTTAATTGCATTTCCAATTTTGAAATTAAAGGGACATTATCTTGCCATGGGAACACTGGCAATGGGAATAATATTTTATTCTATCTTTGCAAATCTTTCTTTTGCTGGTGGATTTGATGGATTTTCAAATATACCAAGATTATGGCTTTTTGGTGAAAATTTTACAAAAAATTTTCTTGGCATTAATAAATATTTGAATGGATATATAATTGTATATTTTGTATTAATAATTTTGTTCTGGATTTCAAATAACATAAATAATTCTAAAATAGGGAGATCGTTCAAGGCTATTCATACCTCTGAGATCGCTGCTTCTACACTCGGCATAAATGTTACAAAATATAAGATTATGGTATTTACTATAAGTAGTCTCTTTACAGCCATTGCTGGTATTTTATTTGCACATTTTTATTGTGGGGTTACTCCAAGTGACTTTAGTATAGTAAAATCAATATCTTTTGTTACAATGGTAGTTATTGGTGGCACATCATCAATATGGGGGGCACTTATTGGGACAATATTTTTAGTCTTAATAAATTATTCACTCGAATTTATTCAGGATTTTTTGAGTAAATTTAATATTCATGTAAATATTATAGATTTTAACATCTTAACTTATGGATTGTTATTTATTATTGTTTTAATATTTTTACCAGATGGAATTATTGGGCTAAAAAATAAAATAGTGCAATTATGGAGAAAAAAAATTGTTAAAAATAGAGAAGATAAATAAGAAATTTGGTGGACTTCATGCGATAAAAAATCTTTCATTCACAATAGAAAAAGGTCCAATTTCAGCAATAATAGGACCAAATGGTGCTGGCAAAACAACAGTATTCAACCTCTTAACAGGGGTATTTAAAGTGGATTCCGGTAAAATTTTTTTTGAGGATAGAGATATAACAAATTTTCAATCATATCAAATAGCAAGACTCGGCATAACAAGAACATTTCAAAATCTTCAAATTTTTACAAATATGACTGTTCTTGAAAATATAATGACTGGTTTTTATCTAAAGAGTAAACAGAATCTTTTTCATTCTATGTTTAGATTAAATCTTAAAGAGGAAAAGTTTATAAGAGAGAAATCACTCGAATTATTAGATATTTTAAATCTCACTCAATATGCAAATAGTGATACAAAAATTTTACCATTTGGAATTTTAAGACAGGTAGAAATAGTAAGAGCCCTTGCCTCATCACCTAAATTAATTCTTATGGATGAACCAGCCGCTGGATTGAATACTTTTGAAACAGATATTCTTGCAGAAAATATAAAAAAGATTAAAGATTTGGGAGTGACAATTCTATTGATTGAACACGATATGAATCTTGTTATGAAAATTTGCGAAAAGATAATAGTGTTAAACTTTGGAGAAAAAATTGCAGAGGGCAAAGCAGAAGAAATTCAAAAAGATGAAAGGGTAATAAAAGCATATCTTGGAGAATAGTTTATGTTAAGAATAAAAAATCTTGTTGTAAGGCATAATGAAATAACTGCGATAAAGGGTGTTTCATTACATTTAAAAAAAGGGGAAATTGTAACTCTAATTGGGAGTAATGGTGCTGGCAAGACCTCTCTACTTGAGGCAATAGCAGGATTAAACAGCAATAAGGATGGAGAGATACTTTTTGAGAATGAAAACATTACAAGTTACACAAGTTATAAGATAGTCTCTTTAGGGATTTCTCTTGTGCCAGAGGGGAGACAGATTTTTAGTTCTATGACAGTATATGATAATATCTTACTTGGATCATATTCAAGATTAAAAAAAGAAAAAAGAGATGCTATACAGATAGACTTTATATTTAACCTATTTCCAGTATTAAAAGAGAGAATAAGGCAGATTGCTGGCACTCTTTCTGGTGGAGAACAACAGATGCTTGCAATAGCAAGAGCACTCATGGCTAAACCAAAGATATTGTTGCTTGATGAACCTTCTACTGGACTTGCACCAATAGTTGTAAAAGAGATATTTAAAACACTGAATGTATTAAGAAAAGAGAGTAATATCAGTATCTTACTGGTTGAACAGAATGCAAAACTTGCTCTTGAGTTTTCTGATAGGGGATATTTACTTGAAACTGGATTTATTGTTGCAGAAGGAGAATCAAAAGACCTTTTAATGGATAATAATATTATAAGAGCTTATTTAGGTAAAAATTATAATGAAGTTACGGATAGGTAGAAAAATGGGGGTATAAAATATTATATATTTATTAATTAAATGTTATTTTAGATAGATAGAGGGGGATATCTGGCATTCAGAAAGGGGATATCTCAATAAAAAAGGGGGATATCTGTATTTATAACATGGGATATCCCAGTTGCAATATATAAAATAACATTAATTAGGTCTTCCTCAAAAAGATGTATCATATAAAAATATAATAAAGTTATAATAGAAATTCCTCATATAATTATTAATTCCAAAAAAAATAAAAATAAATAGAAATAAAACTTATAGTTATAATACAATTGTCGCATAAATTTATTTAAAGATAAAAATTCTTGATTTATCCTGCCATTTATATTATAAGAATTTTATGCTAAAATAATTTTACTTTGTCAGAAAATTAAAGTATCGTGGTTTGTTAAAAGCAGAGTTATGCT
>Ga0209409_1001223_pt1 | contig 22729 bp, 21 predicted proteins | sample AD_JPNMR1_MetaG_FD_184424 | JGI IMG/M metagenome (GOLD analysis project Ga0209409, IMG submission 184424) | Active sludge microbial communities of municipal wastewater-treating anaerobic digesters from Japan - AD_JPNMR1_MetaG (SPAdes) (version 2) | ecosystem: Engineered > Bioreactor > Anaerobic...
ACTTTCAGTTCCCTCATCATAGGGATTTGGGCTGCAGCGGATTATAGCCACCTTGGGGCTTGTTAGAGATAAGTTCTTTCAGTTCCCTCATCATAGGGATTTGGGCTGCAGCGTTCTTATACTGCGGGGTTTTTGCGCGACACTTATGCTTTCAGTTCCCTCATCATAGGGATTTGGGCTGCAGCAGCAGATTAAGAGAGACATACGGCAAATAAAAGAAACTTTCAGTTCCCTCATCATAGGGATTTGGGCTGCAGCCACCCCCTGAACCGCAATCAGCCCCAACCCCCGACAGCTTTCAGTTCCCTCATCATAGGGATTTGGGCTGCAGCCATCATTCAGGGTGCAGTTTCCAACAGGGTGGGAACTTTCAGTTCCCTCATCATAGGGATTTGGGCTGCAGCAAATCAGCACTGCAGGCGGAACATGGGAGGTCGGAGATCTTTCAGTTCCCTCATCATAGGGATTTGGGCTGCAGCCGTTTTCCTCTTCATACTCACGGGGTAACTTCAGCACTTTCAGTTCCCTCATCATAGGGATTTGGGCTGCAGCCAGGTCATGTTGTCGTAGAAGTTCTTGTGGGGAACACTTTCAGTTCCCTCATCATAGGGATTTGGGCTGCAGCGGGAAGAGGCAGAAGGAGGGGAGGAGGGGAGCGGAGAGCTTTCAGTTCCCTCATCATAGGGATTTGGGCTGCAGCGCAGAGAAAGAAATCACAACTAAACCATTGAAGTTGCTTTCAGTTCCCTCATCATAGGGATTTGGGCTGCAGCAACACAATCACCGAGTCAATCACCGTCTTTCTCTTCTTTCAGTTCCCTCATCATAGGGATTTGGGCTGCAGCGGTAAATGTGTGTACTATCAGGGTAGGGTATCGTGGCTTTCAGTTCCCTCATCATAGGGATTTGGGCTGCAGCTCACGTAATGAGTCAGCGTATGGTACAAACGTCGTTCTTTCAGTTCCCTCATCATAGGGATTTGGGCTGCAGCCACTACTGTCGTTCACAAGGTTGACAAGTCTCGGACTTTCAGTTCCCTCATCATAGGGATTTGGGCTGCAGCATCGTCAACCGAATAACAGAGAAATAGGAAAGGAAGGCTTTCAGTTCCCTCATCATAGGGATTTGGGCTGCAGCGGAGAAGAGTTTTGAGAATACTACAGATATACACGCTTTCAGTTCCCTCATCATAGGGATTTGGGCTGCAGCATCGCAGGTACCTTGGTGGCATTTGTCTGCGATTTAGACTTTCAGTTCCCTCATCATAGGGATTTGGGCTGCAGCAAGTGGAATCCTTACAGAAGAAGTTATCTCGCGGTACTTTCAGTTCCCTCATCATAGGGATTTGGGCTGCAGCTATGTTTTGCGCATCATATCTACCAAGTGCATGGTAACTTTCAGTTCCCTCATCATAGGGATTTGGGCTGCAGCCAAATTTTGGGGGGATCATGAAAACACTGGAGGAATCTTTCAGTTCCCTCATCATAGGGATTTGGGCTGCAGCTTCCCTCATGGCTACTTCTTCCTCTTCCCGTTAAAATCTTTCAGTTCCCTCATCATAGGGATTTGGGCTGCAGCGGATGCTATCTCGTTGTCGCAATTCGCTGAAATGACACTTTCAGTTCCCTCATCATAGGGATTTGGGCTGCAGCGCACGAAAGCCTCCCATGGCTCTTTAGGTATCCAGTCACTTTCAGTTCCCTCATCATAGGGATTTGGGCTGCAGCCGTACCCCTTAACCCGTTTCGCCTGGCTTTCCCTGTCTTTCAGTTCCCTCATCATAGGGATTTGGGCTGCAGCATTCTTCAGTTATACGGTCAATGATAAACTCAATCCTTTCAGTTCCCTCATCATAGGGATTTGGGCTGCAGCGCGAATCTTCATCTGCTTGGACTGTTCCTGTTCAACTTTCAGTTCCCTCATCATAGGGATTTGGGCTGCAGCCATCTACGAGCAGGGGGAAGACATCGTAAAACAGTACCTTTCAGTTCCCTCATCATAGGGATTTGGGCTGCAGCATGGATTAAAGACAAGACAGGCATTGAGGTCAAACCCCTTTCAGTTCCCTCATCATAGGGATTTGGGCTGCAGCTGGCCGTATGACGGGAAAGAGATTGTTGACCAGTAGCTTTCAGTTCCCTCATCATAGGGATTTGGGCTGCAGCAAAGATGGCAAGGATGACCAAGAACAAGGATGACGACTTTCAGTTCCCTCATCATAGGGATTTGGGCTGCAGCCACGAGTCAGATGCCATGTCTGCCTTGTGCCTTTCGGTGCTTTCAGTTCCCTCATCATAGGGATTTGGGCTGCAGCGCGAGAAGTCCAAGCCTGGGCAATCCTGGAAAGGGTCTTTCAGTTCCCTCATCATAGGGATTTGGGCTGCAGCGGGAAGCTGGCGGACATTCGGGAAGCAAGGGGAGGATGCTTTCAGTTCCCTCATCATAGGGATTTGGGCTGCAGCCCCATCATAGGCTATCTCATCTATTTCAAAGGAACCTAACTTTCAGTTCCCTCATCATAGGGATTTGGGCTGCAGCTTGTGGGTTCTTTATGGGCAAACACTAAGAGGGTTGCTTTCAGTTCCCTCATCATAGGGATTTGGGCTGCAGCAACTAATTGGAGTATATATGCAAGAGATGATGAAGCTTTCAGTTCCCTCATCATAGGGATTTGGGCTGCAGCCATGCGCGCCCAGATCGTAGTTATAGCCATTTGCAACTTTCAGTTCCCTCATCATAGGGATTTGGGCTGCAGCTGTATGTCGCCTAATAGAATCAACACAAATATTAAGACTTTCAGTTCCCTCATCATAGGGATTTGGGCTGCAGCATTCTATAGATTCAATTTTTGTTGATTCAATAACGCACTTTCAGTTCCCTCATCATAGGGATTTGGGCTGCAGCATTCTATAGATTCAATTTTTGTTGATTCAATAACGCACTTTCAGTTCCCTCATCATAGGGATTTGGGCTGCAGCCCACCTTTATCTACATAAAAACAATCAATTTTCCAATTATTTTTCACATCAAAAACCCGAAAACATTTCAAATGTTGCGATCCCCCCTTTATTTTCGAATAGCAGCACTTTTCGATACCGGTCAACGTTTCCCCTACCACCCTCCCACAAATGGCTTATAAATCGGCCTATCTCTTCTTACGAAACTGGCCACCGCTTGAGCCTGTTTAAGCAAGATGGTTCTCAATTTCTGCTTCATTCCTCCGTATCTTTCCTCTCCATCAAGTCTTTCAAATAATTTTTGGGCAATAGTCTTTCTTGTCTTTTCGTCCAACATCCCCTCATCATCAACCTTGACCTCACTTCCCTTCCCAAGCATCCCGAATATCACCCTGTCTACCACCTGCTGCCGAAACTCTTCTATCATATCTAGCACAAGGCTTGGTTTTCCAGCCCTATCTGTGTGGACAAACCCTGCATACGGGTCAAGCCCTGCAAGGATGATGGCCTTTTCTACCTGACCGTAAAGTATTGCATATCCATAATTTAGTGCCGAATTAATGGGATCTTTTGCTCCCCTGCCTTCCCTGCCCTGCCATTCCATGTTTTCCCTTAATAATGCCCTCATAGCCTCCCAATAAATTGCTGCAGATCTCCCCTCAATATTCAATATTAAATCTCTTATTTCATCCACATTTCGGCCAGCAATGTCCATTAGGCTTTTTATATGCCCCTCAAGTTTTTTTCTCGAATCCTCCAAAAACTCGAAGAGTTCCTTGTCAACAACCTTCCTATACCGGGCAAAATACCTTATGATGTTTTTCTGATTTTGAATCTTACCAGCTGCAAACGCTTTACCGAGCTCATAGCCACGCTCATCTCCAAGAGCCATAAGCTGCTCTCTTCTGGTCTTGACGGTTCCAACCAGGGAAGGGCCGCTTAATCTCCCATATACTTCTCCATTTCCTGAAATATAAACAATGTCTATGCCGCGCACTGCACAGATTTCAACTACATCGCTCGATACAGAAACCCCTCTCGATGTTATGAGCACAGAATCGAGATGGATTAAAGGCACCTCTTCCACAATCTGTCCTTCTGATTTGACCCTCAATCGCTCGCTGTGTTTACTTAAAAAAAGCCCGTATTTATCAAGGATGAGTTGTCGCTTTTCAGCCATTTTCTGCCACCAATTTTCATTCCTGACCTATGCAGATTTCCTTGTATGGACATATCAAGTAGCATTCTTCAGGTTTACCTGGGTCAACCTCATCCTCTAAAAACCTCATTTTTCTGTCCCTCTCTTCTATGAACCACTGCCTTAACTCATCACTTATATGATGGAATTCCCGATTTATTCTAATCTGACCATCCTTAAACCTAACGTATACGATACATCCCAGGTCGACTGGGAATTCATACAATGATTCCATTACCATGGCATAGCCCGTAGTTGTCAGTTTATGGAAATCCTGGATTTCGGGGTCAAATTTAAGGTCCACTACCATGCCTTCTGAGAATATGTAACCATCAACGGCAAGGTTCTGCGACAAGCCGAGAAAGGCGCCATTTAACCTCTGCTCCACGACCACAGGCAAAACAAGGAAGACAAAGGCATCAGACTCGCAATAAGGGTATCTCGAACGAATATCATCTATGCGATATCCAATCCTTGTCTTTTCGAAATCCCAGATAAGTTGTCCTTTTTGCAACATCGCTTCCGTCAATAAAGGAAGGCTTGTTGTTTTCTCAACTTTTTCCCCGGTGTTAAATCCCCATCCTTTTGCCTCTTTCATTAAGTCAATTTGGCCCAGCATCTTTGCATAATCCCAGCTCGTTATACTTTTGTTCCCGTAGATTATGACTTTGGACCTGGTAAAGACCTCTGACACCACCCGGTGAAGTAGCAGCCCCTCCACCATAGCCTCATTGGCGCGAAAACCCACATTAGCTATCTTCTTAAGGTAGAGGTCTCTGCCTGTGGGACAGTACAGGCTTGCAATATCCGAAACTCCAAGCTTAACTTTCGAATCTGTGGCTAGAGGTGGCTGCGACCAGTTCCAACCCCTCAAGTCAGGATGGACTTCATCCCTCCTTGCATCCATAAGGAGTTTTCTCGTCACGTACTTGTGTTCCTCGGGGCTCAAAAAGTACATTTTTAATCCCCCTTCTTCAAATGCGGCTATTTCTCATCTATTAGCCTTTGCAAACGGGCCTGAACTCGCATTCCTTGCATCTTCCTTTATAAGGGGTTTCATCAGGCATGATTTCGTGATTTATCATATCGCGCATTTTCCTCAATTTGCCTGTTAAATACATCCTTGTACCCTCGGTAAAACAGACCTCCTTTGTTTTGCCATTTTCAAGGCTATGAATAAAGCCTCTTCTTGCCCTTTTTTTGTGCATCTCTTCAAGGAGAAGTCCGTATATTAGAAGCTGGTACTTATGATGAAGGGGGATGACCTCACCTACGGAGAATGCACCGTCCTTAAAATCCACCGGTATGACTTCATCGGATGTAATTATGGCCATATCCACGATGCCTGAAATGCCCAGCCGGGAGGAAACAAGCTTTACGCTGAAAAGTTTTTCTGCTTTCTGCTCTTCTAAAATCCTTCCCCTTCCATTTCCTTTTATGCCAAAACGGGCAAGGGTCCTTCTCTTTTCAAGGATGACCTCCTCTGCCTGCCTAATCTTCCCTTCCTCCATCTTGTAGGTGGTGGGTCTGAAAGAGGGCATGAGATATCGGAAATACACAATGCGTGGGCAATAGAAGAATTGCTTTACATCACCAGCAGTGAGAAGGGGTACAGGAAGATCAGTTCCGTGCATCAATCTTTGTCGTCCTTTTTTACTATATATTCGAGTTTTAATGCCAGATCCCTTTCGCAGACAGGGAAAATTTGGATGTTCCCCGGTCTATTCCCAATAATCCTTTTTACCTTTTTGAATAGAGTTTCTTTCTGATTGCGAGAGAGCTCACCGAAAAATGCCGAATACTGAATCCGCGTAAGCCCGAAATCAAGGCAGATGTCTGCAATCTTGTTTCTTATTTTATCTTCCACAATGTCGTATATGACAATGCAGTTCATAAAAGCTACCCCACTAAATACATGTATACTTTCTGAGGCAGATTTCGTAAGTCAAAATGCTCTTCTCTGATATCTCTGGTATCTCTGGTATCTCTGATATGTCCGCCTGTCCCTTTTTTTATAGATGGTATAATCTGGATAGTTTAAGCGACCTGTCGGCATTTTTCCCCCTAAAAGGGATTTTAACAAAATTTCCTTTTTATGACAACATGTTAGATGAATCTTCTGACCCAGTATAGGCAATTTTTTATCCGGGTGGCGGTTAAACCGCCACCCGGTGTAAGTGTGTGTAATATCCACAGTAGTATCAGTGGACACAGCCCTCCATACCCATACAAATCCCCATGCAGCCAGGAAACTATTCAATTGTCAAAGAACAAATATAACCAAAAAAATTAATCAAAATTTTCTTTCAAGTTATTATGTACTCTTCTGCTATAAAAGGTATCTTTTTCAAATAAAAATCAGGAATACCAACCCATCTTCCATTAATCAAGAACGTAGCAAAGTTATGCTTATTTCTGGTTTTTCCTCTGCATATAAAGTATCTCATAGTGGCAGCTAACACGCTATATTCAGAAAAATACCCCAACTCATCAATTGTTATTTCAAGCCAATATGTTTCACAAATATCGTTTTTTATTTGTCCCTCAATAAGTTCTGATAGCTTAATCACTTGGAACATTGTCCTTTTTTTGCCCATCAAAAATATCTGGTTTATCTTAAAAAATTCTAATTCTGACTTTTTTGATGAAAAGGCATAAGTAAAAAACAATTGTCCTGGAAGAATAGTTTCAATAGTGCCATAAGTTGGGACATAAGATGGACGATTATCACTACCAGTACTCGGATATCCTTCTGCAACTACATTAAAATCGTTTTTGTCAGCCACTCCTCGTATTTTGGGAAGGGGCTCACCTTGTTCACTTACAAGCAGCCCAGGTGTAAACCATAGAGGTTTGGCAGCCACATCATAATCGCAAAAAAAGTAATTTCTGCTATTAGATTTATTAATATCTTCCTCTAGGTCAACGAATTTTCCAGGATGTCGCCATGTAACCTCTCTCGTCAAGCTTGCATATAGTGCTTCGCTTGTGACAAAGGTGTGCGTGTGATATTGAGAGCCAAAGTCTGAACTTACGTGGGTGAATCGTCCACAGTTACGTAGCCAGATGGCGCGCGCATAGAGGGTTTTCATACCCCACCTCACTTGGTCTTGCGATCACGCTTGGGCTTTCCCTCAGTTGAGGCCTTTGACTGAGCATTGAGGGCATTCAGATATGCCTCGAATTGCTTATCCAACGTTTTCTGCACAGCATCAATGTCAGCCCCAAAGATCGACACCGGCTCACCGACCGCCCCCTCAAAGCGCAGTTTCGCTGAGGGATCAATCAGTTCGCCGTTTTCCAGCCAGGTGAGCATGTCGAGAACTGAGAAGAGCGGGTAGCCGGTAGAGACGGCCAGGAACTGCGTCTCAAACTTGCCATGATTGGCCGAATACTTGCCGTAGCCGTGTTGATCGGCCAGTTTGATAGAGGCGAGATACCCCGCCACATCCAGCAGAGTTGGACTTTCGATGATCGTAATAAAGGGGAAACGTGTGCCGGCTTTAACGTATTCATAGCGATGGAAGGATGCCTCGCCACGTTCCACACTCAAGTCCTCAGCTACGGTATTCCCGATAGCCATGCCTTCCGGGGAATCGTCGCTCTGGACGCACTCGGCGGCATCCTCCACCGAGAAGGTGTCAAAGTAGCGAATGCGAGAGAAAGTGGCACCTTTGCCGGCCTCCATCCCGCCAAAGAGTGAGCAGTTCCAGCAAGCTACGCACAGCCCGTCGGGTATTGTACAGGCTTTACCGAAGTTTTTCTCAAAGAACTGCTGCCAGTTTTCTTTTTCTGGTTTCGTCTCAGTATTGGATGTGGGATCCGTTTCCGCGGCTTGAGCATTACCGTTCGGTTGGGGCGGATTCTCCACCATTTGACGGAACAGCGCCATGTGCGCCCGCCGCTCGATTCCTTTTAGTTTGCGGCCGATGAACTCAGCACGGGTTTTACCCAACAAGTCCACCTTATCCACGTAGGTCTCGTTGGAGTAGCCCTCATGGGAAACGGGCAGAAAGCGAGCCGTGGCAGTCTTGACGCCCACGATGGTGACAACCTGGCGGGTGTAGATCGCCTGGGCAATTTTCTTCCCTTTGTGGGCTCGCGGAACCAGAATGCTGACATCGGCCAATTGTGGTGCAAATTCGTCCTTTATTTTGTCCTTTGATGTGTTGTTCATGGCTATTCCTCCTCTTGATTGATTTCAGGTTCTTCAATAACCTCTGGTGGGGTTTCCAGCGTTTCTTTCCCGCTCAGTACCTTGCGGTAATACGCAGCGTTCTCCAATAACGTTCGGCGAGCATCGTCCACGATGGTTTCCCACTCGGCCTGGTAGGTCTTCTGCAGTTTCTCCACTTCTGCCTCTACCGACCCTGGAAAATGACTTTCCAGAAAATCCGGGGCCAGTGCAGCCTCATTGCCTTTGTGTTTGATACAGTAAGCGTTCACCAACACCCGGCGCGGATAGAGATACTGGAACACGCGTGCGTAAAGGCTGCTTTTGAGATGTTGCATGTTAGCCTTGTTGGTAAAAACGTCAGCTTGCTCTGCCATCCATTGACGCAAAGTCTCCAATTCAGGATAATGTTTTTCGGTTAGATACTCGGTAGATCTCAAAACACGGCTTTCCCATTCTCGAAAGCCTGCTTCTACATCATTGTAGCGCTGGATACTTCCAAAAAGTAGACGCGGATACTTTTCGAATTCAGTCGGCTTGGCGCTCAACTGACGCGGTAGTAACCCCAGTCTGTCCAGTGCTTGAAAAAGTCGTGAACAAAACTCATCTAAACACTTACGGTCTACTTGTACTCCCATAAGATTCACCTCCTAATAAATTGGTAAATTGTTGTATAAAACGAGCATACTCGGTCAAGTCCTGTGCGCCCCAGTCTTGACGATATTCGGCTTTCAATCTCTTGTAAGATCCTCCTTTCCTTTGTCCCAAAATCAAACTATTACGCATCACGGCTGAAAATGTGCCCATTGGATCGGCCAGAAGTTTTTCGGCCAAAACCACCTTTTTCACAAACCCTTCCGGCCCTCGTTGCCAGACCAACTTCCAGGCCAGGTCGTAAATCGCCGCATATCTGCGCTGAACTTCCTCGGCCCGAATGGCCTGATTGCGAACGTAGAACAAGCCTGACTGCAACGCTTCTGGACTCAGCATGGGCAAAGATTGGTAGTAGAACGGCCCGTCGCAGCCGCACAAGTGGTTCAAGAACGAAAGGAACGCCGTCACTGTAATCCAACTATTGGAAAAACGGCTCTGGCTAAACTCGTGTCCCTTATCGCGCGGCGGACGAATCTGGGGCAACACAAACAGGATCATCCGGTAGCTGCCCATCCCCAACCCCAGGACGTGGCGCTCCACCTTGCTTTCCGAAAGTTGCAGATTGCCGACGATGTCCAGGGCAGGATTTTCTGAAGGGACGGGCGAAGCACCCAGATCGCGCATCCACGGGAAATCGGCCAGCATGTTGTCCTCTACCTGTGCCACAGCGGCCTGAGCCTGCTGTAACTCGGTTTCCTTTTGCTCCAGTTCTGCCTCCAACGCCGCGCGCTTTTTTGCATCTTGCTCTTTTTCGGCTTTTTGGGCCAAAATCCGGCGCGCTTGCTCAATTTCTCTGCTCACCACTTCGGCGGCACGGTGCTTGCTGACCAATTCCCACACGCGGTCAATCTGCTGTGCCAGGTGGGCTACTTCTTCGTCGGAGTGCCTGCCGTAGTGAAAGATCAAGTTGTAGGATTTTGGAACCATTGGCAGTTTAGGGGGAGAACCACCTATAGGAATCCTGGTTGTTCCCAAAAGTTTCTGTTGTAACCAAGAGAACAAAGCACATCTCAGACAAGCAATAGGGTCAGATTCTACTGGCCGGCGTACTCTTTGGTTATGCCGCAAGAACGCCCCTGTTCCTAACAGGACCATGCTATTCCTAGCTGCTGTAGGCTTAACCCCACAAAGTCTGCACTCAAGTAAATTGCTATTAGAGAAACCATCGCCTTGCACCTCAAAATGCAAGTGCCCTATATGAATGATCGATAGGAGCTCTTTTCGATATTCAGGTTTCGATATTTTGACTAATTTTTGATCCTTGATCACGAACGGCAATAACCACGTTTTGTCTCCAGCATCGATTTGTTTACCCATCTCATTTAATAGTGACACAAGCATATCTTTCAAGTCTTTAGTGCTGTAATGAGCATTATCAAAGCTCTCTTTAATCGTTTCCTTAGAAACACTCGTTATGTTAAAAACCTTTTTAACTTTCTCGACAGTGATTAGTCCTCCATAACTCGATTCAGTCGCTAAGTGGTAGACGAAGTTAGCAAAGCTTTGAGCATCACCACTACCACCGCTGGATCGTCCATACAAGAAAGCAAATGTTGTCACAACGATTTTTATGTACTTTTCCAGGTCTTCTTTCCTCAATAGATTGAGCAGATGTTGTCGAACTCGCTGTTCCAGTGGTAACGTCAAGAATTCAGGCACCGCATAAACTGGAAACGATTCCATCCGGCTATCTGTTCCTGAAAAGAAATGAGAGAGACTACCGTAAATCCCCCGTTGCGGATCAGGTTCACCAAAGAACAATTCCGGCAGATTACGCTCTACCTCATTCCCAAGTTCATTCGCCAGCACAGGCAAATCAGCGGTGGTGCGAAGCAGGAAGTAATAGTTCTCCAGGTCATTGGCAACGAGCGAAGCCTGTCCACCGGTCTGGATCACGACGCGGGCAAAAACCTTGGCCAGAAAGTCGTTGAACAGCACATTGCCCAGGAAGACCTCCTCGCGCATTACCACCGGCGAAAAAAGCCGTACAAAAATTAGTCGCTCGTTATCAGGCAAGGGCTTTTCCCAGTACACTGTCTGGCGCATAATATCTTTGGTAACCTCGGTAGCCAAATCAGTATTAGAAATACCCAGTGTTTGCAGGGCGGCTATCACCTGTTGTTGAATCATATCCTTTGCGTTTTCCATCAGTTCAGGCCTCCTCTCAGTAGGGTTAACAAATCTCGCAAGCCGGCAGTACGTGGATCGTAGGCTTGCAGACCTTGTTCTACAGTTTCAACTATACCACCTGCAAGGATCAAATCTACTAATTCGCCCAATGAGCTGGCGCGCCGCAACAGGTTTTCGACATTGTCCACGCCTTGCTCGTACCCAAACGATCCCAACAGATCGGCCAGGATCACCAGTCCACCGAGCGGGTGATAGTCGAATAGCAGATCGGCCAGGGTGATCCGTCGCTGCTCACCGTAGTTAAAGACCGTCCACTCGCGGCGCACGCGAGGCAACACTTTGCTTTCGCGCTCCTCGAATGAAATATAGAACAGTCCATGGTGAGTTACGGCAAAGGCCAGGGTATCCTCTATATCAACGGTTCCAGTAAAACGGTAATCGAATGTTTGCTCCAGGTGGGTGCAGACATCGTCTATGTTGTCTCTCAAAAACATTTCAAAATCCAGCGTGCTGGCCTCATGTTTCACCCGTTTGGCAGGCAGCGGCTGCCCATCACGTGCCACGGTCAGCATGGCCTGAAAACGCTCATCCAACTTGCCCAAATCGTGGACAAACACGCTGAAAAGAAGTTGATCGCACTTATTCGCGGGATAGTCAACCGGTGCAAAGCGCTTATCGGTGAGAATGGCATGAGCAATTCGCGTGCAATCCAGCACGTGATCGTAAAGCGTTTGGCCGCCCCGCGTTGACTTACCCAATTTATCCTTGAATGCAGCGACTAACATAGTCCATCCACTCCTTGTAAGCCGCAAAACAGGCGCCAGCAGTTTGTTCCAGTAGCACCAGTGCTGAATTGAATGCTACCCCATCCCAATCGTAGTACAGTTCTTCCCAATCAGCGATGGGAGAGTTGGTGATTCTCTCGCGGCTCTCCTGGACATCTTTCCAGCCCACAAACACAAGATAGTTTTGGGCCGGAATAAACAGGGGATTCTGCTCGTCGTCACATACTGGCTCTGGAGTCGGATAGTCCAAGCCCACTTCGGCTCGTTGCAAATAAACATCCCCGTGTAACAATAGAAAGTTGCCTGTCAGCCAGGGGTTCCAGTTGCCCTGTTGGGCAAAATGGGCGCTCATTTTCTGAACGTACTTTGCGCCGATAGCCGGTTCAATCCCTGCTAATCGCCATGCTCCATCCTTGTTGATGAACCAGGCCCGGCTGGCCTGCAAGGTGGCTTTCAAATCCACCATCACGTTGAAGCGCGCTTTCTGGAAAATCAACGACGTAAACCAGACTTTAGCCCGTCCTATCTCAAAAGGTGAATCCGACATTCGCAGGTCCTGGTCGTCCACATAGCGTAACAAGTAGAAGGGATCTTTGGTAACACCATCCAGAAGCACAATCTGAGGCATAGTACTACGCAAACCAAAGCCGACCGGAATCTCGGCGGCGCGCAACTGTGCAGCCAGAGGTTGTGCGGCAGTCAGGTCAGGAGACTGATTGAGCCGCGCCCCAATACGGCCCAACTGTTCGTTAACGATATAATGTCCGGCATCTACCAGGGTCGAAGCAGTGGCATAATGACGTTGTGGAAACGTCTCTCGAATGCGCGCCGAAAAGTCCTCCCGGCTCAGGCTTTTATCATCTAAATCACGCCATTGCGATGCCACATCTCCGCTGACCAGAACCACTACTTTGCTTCTGTCACCATGCCGTCCTACTCGACCAAAGCGCTGCAAGAAGCCGTTGCCCTCGCATTCTTCGGTGATAAGCATATCGGCAGCGAAATCCACACCCACCTCTACAGCCGATGTGGAGATCAGCACCGCTCGCTCCAGGTCGGCAAACACATTGATCAGGCCAGACCGGGCGTGCCTGGCCATACTGCCGGAATAGACAATGACCGGCACGTCCGTCCCTTTCCACAACCCAATGTGACGGCAGTCGGCCTCAAGATCCCCTCCCTCCAGTCCTGCCTGCACCAGCGCACGAACGCGCTCCACCTGTTCTTGCGTTACCATCCAATCCAGCCAACGTAAGTAGATAGTCCGATGGCTGAGGCTGCGAGAGGAAAAGCCGGTTATCCATTGGGGGTCTGCCTTGATCTCGTGAACTAACCGCCTGACCAACAACTCTGCCAGGTTTTCACCCAGTCCAATGGCCAGAGCTTGCCGCAAGTCTGCGAAATCCTGTGCCCGACACACAATCTGTTCATCTATCTCCGCCCCCAAGCGTTCAAGCACATCCGTCAACCATTCATCTACCAATGCCTGTTGGCGTTCCAGGTTGGGGGTCTTTTGTAAATGATGACGTAAAGCCGATACAATCGCACAGGGCATTGGTCGGTTTTGCAACAACGCCTCCAATGTTTCTGCTGGCCGTTGTGACCGTTCCCACAAAGCACGCTTGACTCGCCAGCACTGTCGCTCTAGCACTGCGGTAGCCGCAGCAACCACTTCCGTTAACGGCAAATCTACCTGGGCGCCTGTTGGCAAGTCATCCAGTGTAAAATCCTCTTCACGGAGGAAACGGGCACACAAGTCATCCAGGATCTCTGGCTCTACCCCTTTTTTCTCCAGAAATTGAAGCAGATTACCCAACTCTACCCGGCCAAATTGTAAACGGTGAGTCACGGGCAAGACCGATTTGTCTCCAACCTTGAACTGTTCAAATAACTGATGGGCAACACGAGACGCGTTACATACCACCAACACTTTGGCGTAGCCATCCTCAAGCGCTTTGTTGATCGCCGTTACCATTGCGGTGCTACGGTCAAAGCGACCACAGGGGAGAAATTCCACCTGTACATCGCCACACTTGGAGCGACCGTCAATCTGCACCCCATTATTCAACCGTTGTAAATCATCGGTAGGTGTAGCCGTTAAGATGTGTAGCCTGGAAGTTTTACCTAAAATAGCACTCATCCAACGGATCCTTTGCCATAAATATTCAAGATTACGTAGCATCAATCCATTAAAAAGATGTGCTTCATCCAAAACGAACTCATCCACAAGTGCCAGTGTATATATCAATAGCCCACTATATTTGATGTTTTTACGAAAAAACCAATAAATTGCATCTGGTGTTGCAAGGATGACCTGTTTATTCAGCGATGCGATAAGCCGGGAACGGGACATTCCACCCTGAATTTGACCCACCTTAAGGCCTGTGATTTCTGCCAGTCTGTCCATTACTCGCTGCTGGTCTTCCAGTAGGGCGATTGTGGGATACATAAACAAAATTTTGCGGATGTGTCCCGTCTGTAATTTGCGAAACAAGGGCACCGCAATGGCAAGAGTTTTGCCTGCAGCGGTGCCAGCCACCAGAAATACATTTTTTTTCTCCTCCATTACAATTCTAAAGGTCTCAGACTGATGCTGAAATGGAATAGCATCCTTGCCAGCAAACGCCTGGAAAAGATCCAGTAAGGGTTGCAAAACATCAGTGCTTTTTTGTGGTAGCTGGTTGGTAACCCTAAACGATATTGCCATAGCTAACGCTCTCTTTATGGCTATTATTTGATCGGTTTGTCTTCCTCCACATCCCCTCACACCCGATCTCGAACCACTCCGTATCCTCCACCAGCGTGCCAGGCACCCAGCAGACTGTGGCTCTGGTCAACTTGCGACCAAACGCATCGCTTTTGGTGTCCGTCTGTCTTCCCACCAGAGGCTCTATCATACCTCTTCCTCTTATTAAATCTTTTGCGGGCGTGTGGGCCAGAATAGGCTCAGATGCCCTGATATTAACCAGTGGACGTTCGCCATGGAGGTTGTACCTCTCCTGAGCAGTCTCGATCGTTTGGAACTTAAGACAGCAGAGACGTCCGAATCCGTAGCGCCGCTCGCCGCCCACCTGCAGGGTCTCCAGCCAGGAGCCCCAGGCCTGCTCCGTCCCCAGGTGTGCCTGGGCCGCCTCGTCCAGGAAAAGGTAGCCCCCGATGCGCGTGCGCGTACCGTCGGAGGCATAGGGCGCGATGAACTCTACCTCGTGCAGGCTGCCGTCCTGGGCGGAAGTTGCAGAGGGGTCCAGGGCGGTAGTTACGAGGGCGTTCAGGTAACGGCGCTCAAAGTCGGCAGCCGGGTACGGCCCATAGCACAGTTGGCCATTCTGATAGGTGGGAGCAAGCAGTGTGCCGTGTTCCTCGATGAACCAGTAGCCGAAGACGCAGTGCTCCTTGACCCAATTGCCCACCTCCAGGTAATCATCGGGGCGCTGGCTCCCGAGTACATCCGTTGCAAAGCCGCGGTGGGTGAGGGCCTCGGTCACCGCGCCCCACAGGTTGCGGGCGGGGATGTAATAACGGGTGCGCTGCACGTTGCCCACCTTGTGATAACCAATATGTAGTGGGCTACGTAGCTCGTAAGTTGCATAGAACGCTTGCCATGTCATAGTTACCCCCTCATCCCAGCGCTTTGGCGTGATAGCGGGCGTAGATGAGGGCCTGCTCAAGCAGATGCTTAGCCAGAAGGAGTTGGTCCAAATCGCTGGCCAACTGATCGCGCACGGCCTGGAGCGGATCGGTAGCATTCTCAAAGCCTTTGATCCCAGCTTCCTTGAACAATTCTTTGGCTTGATCTCGCAATTTCTCAGCGCCGGGTTTCTCACGGGCTCCCCGTGACACCTGATACAGGAAGAAGGCATAAACGCCATCCTCCTGCAAGACGCCTAAGGATTTGGTGATGTGGTTTTCGGTTCTGGCTTTGTCCACCTTCCCATCTTTGTTCTTGAAGGCGTTGCCAACCGCTTGGCACATTGCGTAACCGTACTGCGCACAGAGTTGATCCAGATTGACCCCGCTCATTACGCACCTCCCGCGTTCAGGTCGAGCACCTTCAGCCGCCCCATGCCGCGGGTGCTCATCCCGCCGATGCCGAGGGACTCAAACACGCGCAGGCCATTCTTTACGGTCTCTTTCACTTTATCCAGGTTGCCTTCTGGGTGCTCTTGGTCATTGAGCGGAATCACGTACTCAGTTTGCTTTTTGCCGTCCTTCTCAACCGTCCTGGCAATGCGATAGTATTTGGGATCGCTGACCACCACCTCAAAGTAGAGCACGCTGGCGCTGGGGATGGCCTCGTAAGTGTAGAGCGCGCCTTCGGCAGCCGCGCCAGTTTGTGGATCAATGCTCACCGAGGTGCGCACCTCAAGGTTGTCGTTGACGATGTGACCAAACATCTTGTCCGAGACCAGGACGGCGCGGGATTTGATCTCGTCAGGCACATGCGGCAACTTGTCACCAACGGAGAAGTCTGTCTTAGCATCCAGCATCAGCCAGCCCAGGTTGAGGCGGCCGCTTGCTGTGAGGCCGCGGGCCACGCGCACCTGGCCGTCCTGTGGCTCGCTCCCCTGAATTTTAATTTTCAGATCGCGCAGGACACTCGGGCAGGTGACCCAGACCGGCCCCGCCAGGGAGTGGACGGGGAAGAAGACCAGGCGGGCGTCGGAGAACTGTGCCAGGCCCTGGAAACTGGCGCCGTTCCCTTTGGCGAAGCCGAAGGTGACGCAGATGGGGCAATCGGGCTGGCCGCAGTGGCCCTGGTAGTTACGAGCTGGGTCGGGCTGCCCCTGCCCGGCGCAGTGTGGGAACTTGCCGTCTTCCTGCATGGCCGCGTAGGTGCGGCAGGCGCCGGCGATGCTTGTGCCGGGGATTTTGGGTAGGTTGGTGCCCGGCTCGCGCACGATCGTCATATCTACGCGTCCCAGGCGCATCCCGCCAGTACCCACATGAATAGGGTCAAGGGCAAGGGCGAAAAAAGAATTTGGATCTAAAATGTTATCCATGTCCTGCCTCCTTCAAAATTTTCAGGAATCTTTCAAGATAGTTTTCACCTGTTAGTCTTTCAAACTCGATCAGCCATTTTCTAATTTCCTCTACATTTAACTTTTGATTCAGCAATACAGAGCGGACATCCTCCATGTCCCGGGGTCTACCGGAAAATATTTTATGAATTATTAAATCCTCAGGTGTCGCGTAATTTACAGGATAATTTTCGAGCATAACCTTGCGACCACGTCCAATTGCCATACGCTCATATTCTGTCCAGGAGAAGATAAAGTCCACTCTAAATCCACTGGCAGAGTGATAGACAGGTAGAACCCATGTATCTTCTACAAACCGATGGAAATCCTCTACAAGAACCTCCAAACCAATCTTTTTGAGGGCCTCCAGAAGCTCTGGTAATTTGGAAGGAATAATACCAAGTGTGATGTCAATATCGCGCGTGAGCCTTGGCTCTCCGTATAACAGGACAGCCTGCCCTCCAATGATCATATACGGAATATTTGCCTCATCGAGGCATCGTGCGATCTCAGCAAGAAGATTTGTCAGCACCGGCATTCACCACCTTTGCTATATGCAAATCAACTTCCAGGCCAAAGAGTAAATTCTTTGGAGGCCATGCCCCTATTTGACGGGCATGTTCGATCAAGTCTTCCACTATGTGAAACTTTTTCTCCAGGTCTTTCGTGTTGTTTTCTATTTTTAATAAATTTGTCTCAAAACTATTCCAGCGTTCAATGTTTCTTATCATTGTGTCACCTTATCCTTGAGAATATGCAGGTAAAGCTCCAGGCAGTGGCCAAAACGTTTGCTTACAACATCCTCTGGCGTGATAACATCTGGTAGGGGGTTACCATCTTTGTCTCTGCGCTGGAAAAGCCCGGCATTTTTTAGCGCTGTCTCTGCCAGATGTCTGAACTCCTCGCTGTTTATACCCCATGCTTCGCCTTTGGCCTCAAGCAATGCCTGCACATTGCGCAGGCCAGTATCGGTGATGCCGCTTTGCTTCAGCCTGTCCCACATCTCCCTCAGGCGCGGCAGTTCCTCCAGCAGCATCACGTCTTGCCCAGGGTCAAAGCGGGAGCGCTGGACGGTGTTTTCGAGGAAGAGGTAAGTAAAACGCGAGGGGGTGACCTTCACGACATCATCTTCTTTCAGGTCACAGACATGCACAAGCCAGCGCCCGTTGTGCTGGAAACGATATTGACGGTTATCCGTTGTGCCATCTGTAAAATATTCCACAAACATATAAGGGTACCAGATGTCACAAGTTTTTTTGTCGCCCATCTTGATTGGGAATTTTATGACCAGTCTGAAATTTCCTTGGGAGAGACGCAGATACTGGTGCTCATATCTCTCACCATCAGGCCGACAGCACTCAACTGTCCAAGATTCTTCCCCCAGCGGCACATCCAGCATCCGCCGCGCGGTGTCCATCACTGCCAGGAGCGGTGTCTTGCGCGGGAAGAAGACTAGGCCCAGAAACAGCGGCAGGCGGTTCTGCACCTTGCCGAATTCCGTTTCGTATGCTTTACGAATCTCATCAGCGATCTCCAGCGCGTCGGCGGCGGGGACGAGGGCAAGGAACTGGTCGGGGGAGGCGAGCAAGGTTAAGGTTGGGCGGTAGCAGAGATAGTCTGCCGACGGCTTCTTCACATCCTTCACTTGATAAGTTGCTTGCCTTTTCTGCCCCTGGTCTTCCCAGGTAAGGTGCAGTCGGCCTGCTTTTGGCTCTTTGGGAACAAACGACACGGTAAGCAACGCATTATTCAGGCGCCAGACGCTGATCGGCTGGCCATTGAGTGTGCCATCGCAGACAACGTCTTGAGGTGGTAAATGATCCTTTTCCTCAACCTCGAGCAGCCAGCGCACTCGGCCAGGCAAAGCGTCCAGGATGGGTTGAACCGTCCCCTTCCAGAATCTCTGGCAGGTCTCCCAGACGCGGCGCAGGCGAGCGGGGGAGGGGTTCTTGGGCGTGAAAGTGTTGGTTTGCGGGTCGGTTCTGACCAGCATCGTCTGCACCAGATCGCCTGAGAGCCAGTCTTCCAGGCCAAACCTACCCACGATGAGTGCGACCCGGCCGTTGGCGTCGGCGAGTTCGTCCATCCAGATGGTGCGGTGGGGGTCTTTTTGCCAATCGGCAACGCGCGAGCCACGGCGATTCTCGCAGTGCTCACAGGCTTTCCAGCCCTCGCGCATCGGGCGCAGGCGGCAGACGGGGCAGAGTTCCCAGTTCCCCTGGCCAACCGTTGTCCACTGCTTCTGCCAGTAGTCACTCAGGTTCTGGCTATCAAAGGGCTGCGCCAGGGCTTGCAGCGCTTCCCTGCGGGCTTTGGCCAGGATGCCCTTGAGTTGCTCGGTGGCGGTTGCCCCATCGCCTACGATGACGGCAATGCGCGGGGCCAGTTCGGGTTCAACGGTTTCCACGCGGCGGAGGATCTCCTGCGCCAGGTCAGCAGGTAGGTCGAGATCGGGGAAGGTGAAGTAGATGCCGGTGGTATCGCGATAGACCTCGTTGCCGAGCGGGTATTCTTCCTCCACCAGTTTCCTGACCGCTTGACAGGCTTCGTCCATGGCGCGCTGATAGCCGAGCAGGTCGCCGATTTTGATGGCTTTGGCGTAGAGGCCCAGCACGTCAAAGTTGACGCGCAGCAGGCGCCAGTGAAAATCGTGGTCAATGATTTTGTCTCTCCAGCTCTGCCATTGGCGAATGCCAGGCATTGTTCCCGTCAGCAGTGCGCCTGCAATTGCTGTCTTGAACAGCGCTGCTATGATTGCTGACCAGTCAGCCAAAGTCACTTCGTTTGTGGGTCGGCGCGTATCGCCCAGTCCATATTCAAGGGTCTCTAAAATTTTCCTGCAAGTCGTCGCCAAATCGCTGCTGTCAATTGCCAGTGTTGAGATGCGTGAGTTCAGGTTCTTTTGCGGGTCATCCAATATGAACACCTGCCTCTCATATCCGAAGGCGTTACTTGTCAACACATCAGGCAGGGATTGTTCTCCGCCAATGGGGTCTTCCTTATCCACGTGGGCTACATTGTGGCAAAGACCTAACAAGGCTGGTAGCCACCCATCCTTTCCATCCAATAATTGAGCGCGCTTTTGATGTGTGGCAAAACCTGGCATTCCCAGCATAATGAGCTCGGCAAGCGAATAATCCTGACTCAACAGGCTGGTGCGCAGAGTTTCAAGACTCGTTTTCAATTTAGGGGGAAGAAAATCGGCAGCCTTGGGCGATGCGGCATTAAGCACGTTATTGAGAATATCTGGCTTCTTGATGTTTGCTGCCGCTGGACTCAGACGAATAATAGCGGCAGGATTGTCCACAACTGCCTTATAGCCATCATCGTTTGTCCATTGGTTTGAGCCACTCACGTGCTCGACGTGAGCATCGGTTAACTTCCCCACATCATGCAGCAGCGCGGCGATTTCGGCCAGGAGCAGGGCGTCGCGATTGCCGGCGAGGGGTTTCAGGCTAGAAAGCGACATCTTTCACCTCCTGCACCAGTTGGCTGAGCTTCGTGAGAGGTTTTTCACCTGCCCGCGTTTTGACCGTGCCTTGAATGTCGTCCCTTGCCGTCCCATACCCGCTGGTACGCTTGGCGGAGAAGCCATAGGTGAGGAACATGGCCTGCAGCCCTTCGGCAACCCGTTGCAGGTCGTCTAGCGCCTGCTGATTGATTTTGTTTTCGGGCTTACCGATCAGGTCAAAGGGGACGTAGAGGAGGGAGAAGGTGCCGTTGGCGCCGGCGGGGACGCACTCCAGGTAAATCGGGTGCGTGCCGGCTTTGGTCCGCCGCGAGTGCGGGTTGATGACTTCGACATCTATCGCATTGAAGAAGGTCGGGTAGAAGAGCAGGCGTCCGCTGTGGTGGGGCAAGGGCTCATCGGGCTTCACTTTGTAGTGCGTGCGCAGCAGACGTTCATACTCGGCGCGGGCATCGGGCTTGAGGGCGTCCAGGTAGGCGGCAAAGTCTTTGGTTTTGCCCGGCTCTTCGCCCTTTTCATCGCCGAAGAGCAAGGTTTGGACGAAGCGCTCCCGGGCAAACTGCTCCGTTTTCAGACTATCCTTTCGTTTCGCCAGGCGGATGTGCATGGCCGTCCAGCGCAGCAGGCCCTTCCAGGCAGCGGCGGACATCACCGGCACCTTGAAGACCTTGTCCTTGCGCACCGGGTTGACGCTTTCGGCGACATAGAATGGATCGTCGTCCTTGCTCATCCAGGGCTTGGCCAGGGTGAAGGTGAATTGCAGGAACCAGGAGCCGGGAGGGAGGAGGGTGAGGTCGGGCGGTTGAAGCGGGTTGATTCCGAGATTCTTTAATTGCTCCTGCTGCTGACTGATGAACTGATTGAAAGCGCCAGGCGTCCGCTGCTTGCCCTTTTTGTCAAACATGCCGTGTATCAATCCCAGATAGGATTGTAAAGGATCATCCTTCGTAACCAACAAGCGCAGCTGTGTGGCTTCGTCACCTTGCGGTTGGTCAAGGTACAGGTCATAACTCATTGAGCACCTCCCAATAACTGTCGTAGATAAGCCCGGCCGTCCTTCTGCTGGCAATCCAGCGTGTGCCATTCCACTATCCTTGGAATCACGCCGGTTTGACCAAAGACGGAGTGCCACAGGCCATTTCCTTGAAGAACTTCCTTCAGAGAGTTTAGAAAGCCATCCCGATTTGCGAGTTGTCCTGCACAGGGAAGCCATCCCCAGATGCGGAATTCCCATTTACCATCATCCAAACGATAAGCATAGGACGCATATATCTTGGAGGCCGTTGCAGGTATCTCTTCACCTTTGGCAAAAGATCGCCCGCAGTTAGGGCACCAGTTATTATCTCGATTCTTTGCATCTGACCTAAAACCGCCCTGGTAGCAATACGGACATACTGCTCGTGCCTCACCGAAAATAAAGTGCGCTTCTGCTGGCTGCAAGCTATGTTGCCATTGATATCGCAGCCAGTTCCGGATCGCCGGTGCAATGGGCAGGATACCCTGATCAACGATTTGCGCAAGTTCCTCTTGTGCCTCTCTCAGTGGTTTCGGAGATGAGCCATCGTCCAGTTTTCCTTCTGCAGCCTGCTGAATGCCGTTGATGCCCTGCCACCAATCCGGATTGTTGGCTGGGGCATCAAACTGAAACCTGGCAAAGAAGAAATCGCGGAAATCCGGCAAGGTGTTGTTGCAGTCGGGCGCTTTGGATGGAAAGTGGTCAAGCCAGCCCAAATCTGGCTGGATGCCGTCAGCCTGCATAACGCCGTAACCGCTTGCGCCCTTTGGCCCCAAACTGGCGTGGCGGCGGATCAGGGCAAGAGCGGTATGAATGGGGCGTAAGTCGGCATCCCGCAGGGGAATCAGGTCAAAACCGATTTCCCCTACCCGGCTCTCGCTGAAAACAAACCACCCGCCAGCACGTTGATTTGGTTGATTCCCGTGTACTCTGCCGCTGGGTATCAAAATGTTCCGTCCGCTGAGCAGGCTGTTTCCTTCAGAAGATACCTGTAACCGAAATTTTCGCCCCCAGCCGGTGCAGCCGAACAACTGGCACGCATCGCAAACGCCGGCATCCAGTAGACGTTGACGTTCGTCAGCCGCCCTTGACCTACGGTATTTTTCCTCGTCAAACGTGCAACTGTGTGCTGTCGGGTCACACGCATACCCGCCCAACCCCCGCACCAGGGCTTCGTACCACCAGCGCAGAGAGCCGAGGAGCCCCGTCTCGTGCAGGCGGTCGCAGGTCTGATACACTCCGCCAGTCCACAATGGTGTTAATGTTCTTAGAGTGATACGCATGGTAAAATTTTCATTCTACAATCCTGAACCAGCCGTTTCCAAACAC
>Ga0209409_1001228_pt1 | contig 22655 bp, 20 predicted proteins | sample AD_JPNMR1_MetaG_FD_184424 | JGI IMG/M metagenome (GOLD analysis project Ga0209409, IMG submission 184424) | Active sludge microbial communities of municipal wastewater-treating anaerobic digesters from Japan - AD_JPNMR1_MetaG (SPAdes) (version 2) | ecosystem: Engineered > Bioreactor > Anaerobic...
ACAAAGATTTTGTCAAATTCCATCTTTGCTTTTTGGGCTATCTCTTCATTATAAAACTGTGCACATATTTCCCTGGCCAGCCTTACCTTTACGTCTTTTGGATGCACAGAGCCATCCTGTATGCCTTTTTTGTAGCTTTCAATTTCAGCTTTTGGAACATCAGTGACGAGTTCATAATATAAAAACATGAGATCGTCAGATATTGACATAACCTTTCCAAAAATCTGCTGTGGGTCTTCATCTATTCCAATATAATTATTAAGCGATTTACTCATTTTCTGGACACCATCAAGGCCTACCAGTAACGGTAGCGTCATGATAACCTGTGGCTCCTGTCCGTATTCACGCTGCAGGTCTCTTCCAACCAGCAGGTTAAATTTCTGATCGGTACCGCCTAATTCAATATCAGCTTTCAGTGCCACGGAATCGTATCCCTGAATTAAGGGATATAAAAATTCCAGTATGGAAATAGGTACACCATCTTTATAGCGTTTGGCAAAATCATCACGCTCCAACATTCGTGCAACATTATAGCGTGAAGCCAGGTCTAAAACATCGGCAAAGCTCATGGGCATACACCAGCGTGAATTAAAATCAACTATTGTTTTTTCAGGGTCAAGGATTTTGAAAACCTGTTTTTTGTAGGTTTCAGCATTGCTCAACACTTCTTCACGGGTCAGTCTTTTACGAGTTTGGGATTTTCCTGAAGGGTCACCAATCATGGCAGTAAAATCGCCAATAAGGAAAATAACCGTATGTCCCATTTGCTGGAAATGGCGCATTTTGCGCAACAACACTGTATGTCCTAAGTGAATATCTGGTGCAGTTGGGTCAAAGCCAGCCTTTATGATGAGAGGTTTATTTTCTTTTTCTGATCGTTCAATTTTTTTTTCAAATTCATCAAGAGGTATAATTTCCTCAACACCTCGTTTTAGCAGTTCAATATCGTTTTTTACCATAGTAGTGCTCCTGTATATTAAAAATATGATTTAATTACCTCAAACTCCGCTCATCCCCTTACAAAGAGGGAAGTGTTACCGGTAGAATGTCATCCTGAAGAATCCCGATCTGTCGGGATGATGGAGGATCTTTTCGTTTGAAAATTTTGATTCTTTCAACTATTCCATTGTAGTCAGAATGTTAATTCTAATGTCCCATCAAAATATTCAGTGACTGTGCATGCCATTGTCAAAATGACTTTCAAACGAAATCCATTTAAATGAACTATCAATATAAATTTGTTGTTAGCTGTCAACTGTATTTGTTATTTTTTGGGAATCATTTACCCGGCAGGGTTTTTGTTTTTAAACATTATTCTTTAATAATACCAGGCATGTTGCCAGTGCAGCTATGCCTTCACCTGTTCCGGTAAAACCCATCCCTTCAGTTGTTTTACCTTTAATTGAGATAGATGATACTGGCAAATTACCGCAGGCAGCTGAAAGTATTTCTTTCATCTGTTCTGAATAGGGTGCAATCCTGGGTTTCTGGCATAGTATGACTGCGTCAATATTTATAATTTCTATATTATGTTTGGTTAAAAGCTGATATGTATCTTTAAGCATATCTATGCTGTATTTGTCTTTAAACTGGCTGCTGGTGTCGGGATATAGCGTGCCAATATCGCCTAAGTTGCTTGCGCCAAGCAATGCGTCAATAATTGCATGTGTTAAAACATCAGCATCTGAGTGCCCCAGCAGGCCATATTCATACGGTATATGCACACCACCAATAATAAGCTTTCTGCCCTGGACAAGTCGGTGAGCATCAAAGCCAATGCCCGTTCTATAAGCTGTGAGATTATGCATATAAAGGTTCTGGTATAAGGAACTATCGCCAATTATAAATTAAAAACTTCAGCTAGCGAGCTTAATTTCAATACATTAAGCACTTTGGGGCTGACATTGATGAGTTCCAGTTTTTTGCCTTTTTTCTTCTGTATTTTATTCAGGCTGATAAGAACGCCAACACCTGAAGAGTCAATATAATCAACCTCAGAAAGATCAAGTGCTATATCAACATCATTGTCTTCACCAACTGCGAGGAGTTTTTCTTTGAACTCTTTGATTGACATCATCTCAATATCGCCTTTAACTTTAACCTCAACCAGATTTCCTTTATTGTTAAGGTTGATTTCCATGTGGTTACCCCTGTGTATATTCAAGTCTTACCAGACTAATATAAACGCATACGTGCTATTGTGTCAATAATTAAATCTTTGTTACAGTAAAAATATATTTGAATGACATGTGATTAAGAAATAATAATCATTAAAAACCGTGTTTACTGCCTAAATAATTGACAAAATTAAAAAATAATGTAGAATATAAACAGTAGTGTTGGCTATAGGACCTGTTAATACAATACTACACTAAGGAACATACAATGCAATTAAAAAAAACATATACCGATGTTTATGAATCAAAAAAAATTGATTTCCAGAAACTATGCGAAATTATAAAACCTGGTTCCCGTGTTTTTTTGAGCAGTGGCCCGGCAATGCCTGTGTATACTGTTGAACAGATGATGACATCAGATGCTCCCACACTGCAGGACTTGGAGATAATACATCTTATTACACTGGGCAATTACCTTAAAACCGACAGCAATCTTTATAAATTTCGCCTGAAGACCTTCAATACCGGTGAAAGTATCAGCAAAGATATTGAGCAGGGCAAGGCAGATTTTGTGCCTGCGCATTTAGTGGAAATTCCATTTATTTTTTCCAGTGGTGCTATTGGTGTGGATGTTGCTATTATACAGGTTTCGCCACCTGACCACAGGGGGTTTATGAGTTTGGGCATTGCGATAGATGTTGCCAATATAGTTATTGAAAATGCAAAAACTGTTGTAGCAGAAGTCAACCCGTATGTTCCTGTTACGATGGGTGACACGGCTGTGCATATTGACGCTATAGATTATATTATTGAAAGCAAAGTGCCCCTTATTGAAAGGGAATATAAGCGATACGATGAAATAATGGATAAGATTGGATGGCATGTTGCCAATCTTATTGATGATGGTTCGGTGATTGCATTACATGTTGGAAGACAATTTGATGCGATAGCAAAGCATCTGCACAACAAAAGGGAATTAAAGGTTTACAGCCATGTTGTCTCTGACTGGATTATTGACCTTATTGAATCAGGAGCTGTGAAGATAGACCGAGGAATACGCAATTTAGCACCCGTGACGTTGAGCTATTGTTATGGCACCCGGATGCTGTATGACTACGTTGATCGTAATCCCATGTTTGAGTTTTTACCACTCATGCGCCTTCTATATCCTACCGTTGTGCAGCGCATACCTAAGCTGGTGAGTGTCATGAATGTCAAGAAGATTGATCTTTCTGGTGAGTCAGTAGTATTTTACTCAGGTGATAATTTACTGTCCGGTTATGAAAGCAAGCTTAATTTTGCCGTTGGTGCAGCTTTTTCCCGTGGGGGCAAAGCTATAGTGGCATTACGTTCTATTGATCAGCATGGCGATAGTAACATTGTAATACGGCACACAGAAACCGAACAGGTACGATCAACCTTAGGTGTTACCCGATATGTAGTAACCGAATATGGTGTGGCAAACCTTTTTGGCAAATCCATTCGTGAGCGGGCACTGGCGCTGATTGATATTGCTCATCCCAATCATAGGCTTTCATTATTGAATCAGGCTAAGGAAGCGGGGCTGGTGTATCCTGATCAGATATACGTAATTGAAAATATTATAAACTATCCTGTAACCCTTGAAACAATGAAAACATTCAAGGATGGTCTGCTGGTAAAGTTCAGGCCTATCAAGCCATCTGATGAAGATATGATGCGAAGGCTTTTTTATCAGTTCTCAGATGAATCAAAATATCTGCGGTATTTTGCGCGTATACGGACCATGCCGCATAAGCAAATGCAGTCTTACGTAAATATTGACTATGACAGAATATTGTCGATAGTTGGCATAATTCAGCATGCTGGCACTGAACGGATTATTGCAGAAGCGCGCTATGGATATGATGACAATGAAAAAACGTATGAGATGGCTTTTATTGTTGATGAGGAATTCCAGGGTAAAGGTATAGCCACATTTATGGCACGATATTTAATGAAGATTGCAAAGGAACGAAATATTGAAAAAATGTCAGCCAATGTGTTGCCGCAAAATGATAAGATGATGAAAGTTTTTGAAAAGTGTGGTGTGCCGTTTACCCAGCGTTTTGAAGATGGCGTAATGCACTTTGATTTTCATTTGCAGAAAGCTGATATTGTTATTTAATGAGATTGGATTTAGCTGTACAGGTTGCTTCATCAATGATGAAATCACCAAAAACTGATGGTGCTGCATCTTGCAAAATTTTAAGCATCTGCATGCACACGCTTCGTATTTCCCACTGTGCTGCCTTTTCAAGGCGCAAAGAAAAAATATGTCGCCACTCCCTGAAATTAGCTGAAATGACTATCTGGCTTTCCAGTGCGTTGGGAAGCACAAAACGCGCATCTTCTTTTTTTATGCTCAGTTCCCGCAACTTTTTATAGATAATGCGCGCCTGTTCCATAAAATCAGTAAAGATGGTTTTTGCTTCATTATTTGCTGCAATTGAGGGTGGAATGATAAAATTAAATTCTTCTTCGTTAACGTAGCGCTGTGATTGCTGCGAAAAGCTTGCAAGCCTGTGTCGCACCATCTGATGGGTGAATGCGCGGGAAGCCCCCAGTACCCTGAATGATGCTGATGCATGTTCAAGTATTGAGTGGTGACCGTTCATGATGCAACGGCGAATGAAATTTGTTTCACTTCCTTCGGTTATTCTATCCAGAGAAAGGTAACAGGTACGGCCTGCTTCCTCAATAAGCTTTTCAGCATTGGGTGTTATAGCTAGTAAGGTTACTTTTGGGGAATAAATTTCCATACACTATCGCTTACTTAAAAAATTTTCATGCCCGAAAAGCCTAAAAATGCCATTGCCATGAGACCAGCGGTAATAAACGTGATGGGCAGACCTTTAAGGTTTTCCGGGACCATGGCAATTTCAAGGCGTTCACGTATGCCAGCCATAAGAAGCAGAGCGAGTGTGAAACCAACGCCAGCACCAAAACCCTGCACCACAGAATTAAGCAGGCCAAACTCCTGTGTAATAAAGCCTGATTCTATATTAAGAACAGCTACTCCCAACACAGCACAATTGGTTGTAATAAGTGGTAAAAATATTCCAAGCGCCTGATACAGGGCAGGGGATATTTTCTCAATAACCATTTCAACAAGCTGTACAAGAGAAGCTATAACAATAATAAACGCAATGGTTCGCAAATATTCAATATGAAAAGGTATAAGCACAAATTTGTAAATAATAAAGGTAAAGAAAGAAGCCATTGTCATAACAAAGATAACAGCCAGCCCCATGCCAATGGCCGAATCCAATTTTTTAGAAACACCTAAATAGGGACAAAGGCCCAGTATTCTTGAAAGAACATAATTATTTATAAAGATAGTACTTATTAGTATTGTAAAAAGTATCTTAATTTCCATAACGATAGTACCTCACCTGTACTTTTATTCAGTACGTTTAAAAAGAGCTTTCCGTGATTTTATAACATTCATAGCCCACAGGAGCAGTCCTAAGGTAAAAAATGCACCTGGTGCAAGTATCATTAGAATTGCTGGCTTCATGCCAGGAATTAAAACATATCCAAAAAGCTTATTTGCACCTAACACCTCGCGAATTGTTGCAAGGATAAAGAGGGTTAAACCAAACCCCAACCCCATACCTAATGCATCAAGAATTGATGATAGAACTGAATTCTTTGAAGCAAACTCTTCGGCTCTTCCCAATATGATGCAGTTTACTACAATGAGTGGAATAAATATACCAAGTGCTTTGTATACATCAGGCTGAAATGCCTTAAGTGTTAATTCAACAATGATAACAAAGCTGGCTATTATGGTGATAAAAATTGGTATTCGAACATGTGAAGGGACAATGGTACGTATGGCCGATACAAGGATATTGGACCCCAGTAATACAAACGTTGTTGCTATTGTCATCCAGATAGCATTGGATGCTGAAGTAGTAACTGCAAGTGTTGGACACATCCCTATCCCTAATACCAGGATTGGATTTTTTTGCCATACTCCTTTAAAAAATTCCTTAAAGTAATCCATTATTGTACCTCTTGCAGTGTTAAAGCTTTATGTAATTTTTGTATGCCTTCTTCAATACTCTGTGTAACTGCTTTAGTGGTGATAGTGGCCCCTGTTATTGCAGTAACGGCATTATGCTGAATTAACTCATCTTTCATTTCTTTGTGCCAGTCGCCTTTTTTGTGAATAGCAATGGGTTTGCTGGCATTCAAGCCAATAAATTGTTCCTGAAACCAGGACACCTCTTCTTTACTGGTAAGATTTTTTGTTATAAAATGGTCAACAAATGTTTCATTGGATGCAACCTCAACACAGCGTGCACCAAGTCCCGGAGTTTCATTCTGTGATAGTATGGTAAAACCTAAAATTGTATTTGATTCATCTACCCCAACAATTGATTGAACTGGTCCGCCGTATCCTTTTTTTTCAGCTAAAAAAGCCCATGCTTTTTTTACTATCCTGTTTTCCTCTTTTGTTGCTATCCAGTAAGTAAATGGAGAATCATCAATGGTAACTGTTTTTTCCTGCTGTACTGTATAACCGGGTAATACAAGAGCAAGAGCCGCCAGCTTCTTTTCCTGTTCCTGTTTTGCTATTGGTTCCTGAGTAATCTTTTTCATAAATGATAATGAAAAAGCAGATATAAATCCAATAACACTTATAATAATCGTAGCCTTTACGATATCAGCAGGTTTCATGTAATAATTGTTCCTCTCATCTTAAAAATATGATGTATAGCAATTATCATTTTAAATCCCGATTTCATCGGGGTGAGAAATCTTTTTAACAGCGAAGGTCATCCTGAGGAATCCCAACTTTATCGGGACGACGAAGGACCTTGTCCTTACTACTCAGAGATTCTTCGCTGCGCTCAGAATGACAAAGAAATTAAATACGATTTCTCCTCACTTGGTTCGTCGAAATGACAGTATGAAAAATTACTTCGTTCGTCTTAGTAACAGCGTAAAAATAATCATAGTGACAGAGCAAAAATGTTCGTCGAAATAAGTAATTCCAAAAATATTATAATCAGTTACTATCGGGTACCAAATACTCTTGGTCGTGTTAACCTGTCAATTAACGGTGTTACAGCATTCATCAATAGAATTGAATATGATACACCTTCAGGGTATCCGCCCCATAAGCGTATGACCGATGCCAGTATACCACATCCTATGCCAAATATAATCATCCCTGTTTTTGTAACAGGTGAGGTTACCATATCGGTTGCCATAAAAAAGGCACCCAAAATTAGTCCGCCCGACAGTACATGGAAAAGTATTGCATACTGAAGATTGGGGATGCCCTGAAAATAATAGTATATTCCCATAATTAGTGCAACCGTTGCTATATAGGATACGGGTATATGCCAGGTAATGATGCGTTTCCATAAAAGAAGTAGTGCACCAATTAATAACAGCAATGCTGATGTTTCGCCAATGCAGCCGCCAATATTTCCAATAAACAATGACTTGATCATTGCTTTTGAAAAAAGGAAGTCATACAACGGCTGCGTTTGGAGCGATAGTTCATGTAATACCTTTGGCCCTTCTTTCAAAGCGCCCAGTGGCGTTGCTCCACTGATGCTATCTACGAGCTGTTGTGGCATAGATGGATCAAATATTGGATTCTGAGTAATAACATGACCGCCAGGGAATTTATGCCATAGAGTGGTCATTTCTACCGGCCAGGATGCCAAGAGGAACGCTCTGCCCGCAAGAGCAGGATTGAATATATTGTATCCCAATCCGCCAAACAATTGCTTTGCTATGATGATAGCAAATGCAGAACCTATTGCTGGAATCCATAGTGGAACGTGTGGCGGAAGATTCATGGCTAAAAGAAGCCCGGTTATCACAGCTGAACCATCATTTATGGTAATGGGTTTTTTTAGCAAGTACTGCATGATGCTTTCAGAAATCAGTGCCGATATAATTGACACCGCAATAACAAGTGCAACATATAATCCGTATATATAGCATGAAAATACTGTTGCTGGCAACAATGCAAGCACTACCAGCCACATAACAAGCGGAACTGATTGCGTATCGCGAATATGTGGCGCATGTGAAAGAACTAAATCCTCTAACAGGCGTTTTTTGTCAGCATCTTTTATTTCCATGAACAACCCTTCTACATTCTTATATTATCGTTTTGCACTGAGTACTGTCTGGACTACCTTTATAAAATGCGACAATGGGCGTTTTGACGGGCATACGTATGAACATGAACCACACATAATACAATCAAATGGGTGTAGCTTTTCTGCAATATCATAGCGCTGCTTTTCAACAGCATTGCCTAAATCACACGGCATAAGGTTCATGGGACATACCGCTACGCACCTGCCACAGCGGATACATGGTCTGAACGAATCCACTTCCACTTCGTCTTTTGCTAAAAATAAAATGCCCGATGTACCCTTAACTATTGGTATATCCATGTGGTTAAGTGCCAGTCCACACATTGGGCCACCCATGATGATCTTTGCAGGGTTTTCAGTAAGACCACCACACTCTTCAAGTATGTCAATAACCCGGGTGCCAAACCGCACCTTATAGTTTCCAGGTTTCTGTACAATTTTGCCTGTTACTGTGATGTAGCGTTCAATTAATGGTTTGTCAAACAATACTGCTTCACGGATTGCATATATGGTGCCTACATTCTGTACAACCACATTGACATCCATGGGCAATCCGCCGGAGGGAACCTCGCGTCCTGTTATGGTATAGATAAGCTGCTTTTCAGCACCTTGAGGATAGCGTGTACGCAAAGGCACTACACTGATATCTTCAGATTTTATACTGGTTACAGCTGTCTGTAATGCTTTTATAGCCAGAGCTTTGTTTTTCTCAACACCAATAAATGCTTTTGATACACCCAGTATCTTCATGGATATCTGGATTCCTTCAATGATCTCTTCTGGATGTGTTTGCATAAGCATATCATCAACGGTAAGGTAAGGTTCGCATTCTGAACCGTTGATTATCAGTGTGTCGATAGTTCTGTTGGCTGGTGGGTTCAATTTAACAGCAGTTGGGAAAGCAGCACCTCCAAGACCAACGATTCCAGCAGCCTTTACTTTTTCAAGTATTGCATCCCTATCCAGGGCTGTCATATCGTTTTTTTCACGGACTTTGCCACTCGTTGAAAATGAACCTTCAGCTTCAATGACAACGCAAAGGCCGTGTTCACTGTATGGTGTATGGTATTCGGCTATCTCAACAACTTTTCCGGGTACCGTTGCATGCACATTGGCACTAATAAGACCGTTTGCCTGGCCAATAAGCTGGCCTTCCTCTACAAATTGTCCAACCTCAACTACGGGTGTGGCAGGTTTACCAATATGTTGCTGCAAAGGTATGTAACATTTTTGAGGGACAGATAAATACTTAAATGGTATACGGTTGGTAAAATGTTTATTCTCAGGTGGATGAATTCCTCCGTGAAAGCTATGAATCATCATAGGTTATTCCCTGGTTGAGTAGATTTCATCTTTAATAGGAAGATCTTTCCTTAAATTCTTAATATATGGATAAAGGTCACCTGCTTCAGTATAATACTGACAATTATCCACCGTACGGCGTGACACTGTAAAATACTTGTATAACTTTTCTTCACCAGAGCGCTTGGTCCATTTTTTCTTGGTACAGCGAACTCTTAAAACAAAACGCTCAGGGTCAGATTCATATTGACGAATCACAATACAATTCATGCAATTAGCGCAAAAACATTTTTCTTTAGGCATTGCGCTCTCCTATACTTTAATATTTAAGAAAACAATGTAAAAAAGACTATCACTGTTATGTTTATATAAAATCAATAATTTTTTTTAAGTAAGGTTAAAAAAAGTTTGCAAATTCAGACCTATAATATAATACATATTGTTATTCTTACTGCTCCAATGAAGTCAATGATTAAATCCCAATGCTGGAATATGGCCACTTCTTTTTATTCCAGCTGTATCTCATTACTCAATTTATTACCTATTGTGCTGTTATCAATATTATTTTTATTGACTAATGTGTTATCTGTGTAGTATATTGAAATAGTGAAGTAGTATTATATGGAATTAATGCAACCGGGGTGGATTCATGGGATATGCAGTAAGAATATATGAAGCCTTTAAGGAAGATGAGGTAAAGGCAAAAGTACTGGCGGAATTTATAGAAAAAGTGGAAGAAGCTATAAATAATAATCAAATAGCAACACGACAGGATTTAAATGTCCAGGAGTTAAAACTCACCAAAGAAATTAAAGAAGTTGAACTACGGCTTACAAAAGAGATAGAACGGGTTAGAGCTGACTTGACAAAAGAGATAGAGCAGGTTAGAGCTGACTTGACAAAAGAGATAGAGCAGGTTAGAGCTGACTTGACAAAAGAGATAGAGCAGGTTAGAGGTGAATTGCGACTGGAAATAGAAAAAGTGCGTGTAGAATTGCACCAGGTAAAAGCAAGCATCTTAAAATGGCTCATTGGCTTACTCCTTGCCCAGACTGTTACAATAATTGGAGTTATTGTGGGATTATTTCAAGCTATGAAATGATCTCATTGTTTGTACGGTAACACTTTTATCCTCTATTTTTTTAAAATGTATATAAACTATTTGTTAGTAAAGAAGGGTCGTATTTTTACATTTATAAATACTATAGAGCTTCTGGACTCCTGTTGGCAAAATTCCCTCTTTGAGATGAATATCCTGGCTTGACCGGAGTGGTTAACCTCTTGTTGGCCAGAGGTAATAGCATTTAGTCAGAAAAATTTTATCCTACAGGTATTATTTAATTGACATAGTAGCAAAATAATATGAACATCCGTTCTATATTTGAACCATTGTAAAAATACCAATTATTTAAGTGTATGCCGATTATGCAGGGAAGTATGAATCAGAATACCAGCGTTTAGTTCTTGAAATATGAAATGGTGACAATCTATATAACGGATACTAGTATTGATATTCTATTTCTCAATCAGATGGGCATGCTGGCATAGAATGTAGTAAGAATTATGAAAATCATGATTTTTTCCCATTTATACTGCAGGTTGTTTTGTGAATATTGCAATCATGTACATGGCGCGATGTTTGTAGTAGATCCATGATAAAAGCTTATAAATGTTGGAGAAAAGTATTGCAGAATATGATAAGCAAAATGGGTTAAGAAATATACATTTGCTTAAGCCTGAAAACTTTTTTTACGGGAGGAAATTAAGGTATGGTAAAAAATCTTAGCCGTATCATCATACTGATCATGATGCCAGCATTGATTTCACAATGTTCCATAATGGGACATTATTTCAAATCATCAGAAAAACAGTATAGCGGTACCATACACATTGAAGGGTTGAAACAACCGGTAGAGGTGCGCTACGATAATCTAGGCATTCCTCACATAAAGGCGCACACCGAAGAAGATTTGTTTTTGGCAACCGGATATGTCATGGCATCATACCGGTTATTCCAGATGGTTATGATAAAGATGGCTATTCAGGGAAGGTTATCAGAGTTTGCAGGCAAGGATGCGCTGCCTATCGACTACTTTATGCGAAGCCTCAATGCAAAAAAAATGGTAGCCGAAAGCATGCGGTCAATTGACAGCCATGGCCTTATGATGTTTACACAATTTGCAAAAGGGGTCAATGCTTATATCAAGGGATGTAAAGAGTTACCACCGGAATTTATCCTTGCAGGATTTACACCTGATGAGTGGCAGCCTGAAGATGGTTTGTATATTTTTGGTATGCTGAATCTGGATGTTTCGTTTAATTTTATTGAGGAGCTACAGTTTTTGATGATAGCACAAAAGTTAGGTCTGGAAAAAGCATGCCACCTTTTCCCCGTTTACAAAGATACTGAACTCCCTTTTGAAGAAGCAAAAAAATTGCGTAGCATTATAACCACTATCCCACAAATAGAAGAAGTTTCAGGTACCCTAAGCAAGCTAAAGCAGTCCTTAGGATTGGGTATACCTGCGTCAAATAACTGGGCTATTGCGCCAACAAAAACCAACGGCAAAAGTATTGTTGCAAACGATACTCATTTAATGGCATCGCTTCCTTCACCGTGGATTATTATGCACCTTGAGTGTCCTACCTATCACTGCGCTGGAGTATGTTTGCCGGGTATTCCCATTGTTGTTGCAGGCTACAACGGTCATGTGGCCTGGGGGGAGACCATGGTTATGGCTGATACGCAGGACATATTCATTGAAAAGATAAAAGAAGAAAAGGGTAACCTGTATTACCTGTATAAAGGTGAGTGGGTGCCTGTTGAAAAGCATGAGGAAGTATTTACGGTAAAGGGGAAAAAGCATACTGTTACCATGTACAGCACGGTTCACGGCCCGCTACTTAATATGGCTCTTTTATCAATGCCATTTCCACCAAAGCTTCCAGTGCAGCCGCCTGCAGTTGATATGCCCTATGGGCTTGCACTATCCTGGGTTGTGGCAGGTGGTGATAAAACACTCAATGGATTTTATACTTTAGGGAAAGCTAAGACACTTGCTCAGGCACGGGAAGCAATGAAACATATTCAAACAATCTATCTTAATATTGTATATGGCGATAGTAACTCTATTGGCTGGCAGGTAACGGGGCTTTATCCTGTGCGAAAAAAAGGCACCGGCCTTTTCCCATCACCAGGATGGACGGGTGAATATGATTGGGATGGCTTTGTTCCGTTTGACCGATTACCTCATGTGGAAAATCCAGAGGAAGGATTTGTGGTAACGGCAAATCATCGTACTGTTGCAAAGGATTATCCGGTGAACCTTACTCAGTCATGGTATAACGATGAGCGTGCCATGCGCATCACTCAGGTACTATCGCACAATAAAACATGTACGCTTGAAGATGTTATGAAATTGCAGAATGACCAGTATTCACTGATGGCAAAACATGTGCAGGATATTTTATTTAGCAAAGACTTTAATCATTTGCTGATGGCTTCATTGCAGAAACTATCGCCCAAACAAAAAGAAAAAGCTTTGAAGGCGCTGCAGATGCTTTCCCCGGAGAAGTTTGATTGCATCATGCGTGTGGATAGTGCTCAGGCTGCACTGATGGGTGCGCTGTACCATTGTTTTGTACACAATACGTTTGCTGATGAGCTTGGACCAAAAGACGCGCCGTTGTGGGAAGCATTTTTGCAGGCAAGCATGACATCATATTCGGCATTTGATGAGCTTCTTGCGTATAAACACCAGTCACCATTTTTTGATGATGTGACAACACCTGAAGTGGAAACCAAATGGGATGTGCTTGCAAAAACGTTAGCTGATGCGTATGTGTTGTGCCAGGATACCATGGGAAGAAATGAACAGAAGTGGCAGTGGGGGAAACTGCATGCATACTGGTTTAAACATGAAATAGCAAAAGAGGTTGGCATTTTAAAAGGTTTCTTAAGCCGTGGTCCCTATCCAGCTGGAGGTGATGTGCATACGGTTAATGTGGCCATGTTTACCTGGGGCAAAGACTTTGATGTGTGGATGATTCCTGCCATGCGTATGATAGTTGACTTTAACAGCAACAATCCCTTGCATTTCATTATTGTGCCAGGCCAGTCGGGAAATCCTGTTAGCAGGCATTATGATGACATGGTTAATATGTATTTACATGGCACCTATCAGGTTATTCCCATGCAGGGCATTAAAGATCCTTCAGGAGTTGAAATGCTGGTGCCGTAAATTAAGAGATTTGAATTCATGAAATTTTTTTGAGAGATAGTAAGGGTAAGTACCTGTATCAAGCATTGTGAATAGGAATGTAAGAAATGAGTAGAGAATTCTTTAAAAATTTAGAAAGGCTTGCCGAAAATGCACAGGATTTAATCTATCGTTATGAGCTATTGCCACAGCCACATTTTAGTTACGTAAGCCCTGCGGCAACAACCATTACTGGCTATACGCCACAGGAACATTATGATAATCCCAATTTGGGCTTTGAGATAGTACATCCTGAGGACAGGCATATTTTACAGGAAATGATGGAAAAGCGGCATTTCTTTGAGCCAGTGGTGTTAAGATGGATAAAGAAAGATGGCACTATACAGTGGACCGAACAGCGCAATGTACCGGTATATGATGACAATGGGCAGCTTATTGCCATAGAAGGTATTGCGCGTGATATTACACTGCGTAAGCAATATGAGGAAGAAATTTTAAGGCTGAATGCTGACTTGGAGCAACGAGTAAAGGAGCGCACAGCACAGTTAGAAGAGGTGAACAAAGAACTTGAAAGCTTTGCGTACAGTGTATCACATGATTTGCGTGCACCGCTTACCAACATTGCTGGATTTGCCAGATTACTACAGGAAGAGCTTGCTGGTAAGATTGAAAAAAATATAGAAAGTTATATAACAGCCATTAATGATTCAGTAAAGCGTATGCAGAAGCTGATTGAGGATTTGCTTTCATTTTCACGTATGACACGGACTGAACTTCACCACACGCAGGTTGATTTTACAAAGATGATTCAGGCAATTATCCATGAGGTTACTATGGTGCAAAAATCTACAGCCAAGTTTGAAGTTGGGAATCTTCCTGTTATGACAGGTGATGAGGCAATGCTTCGTATTGCTTTTACCAATCTTATTTCCAATGCAGTCAAATTTTCTTCAAAGGTACAGCAACCCCAGGTTAAAATTGGTAGCTACGAAAACAATGGTAAAACGGTGATTTATGTGAAAGATAATGGTGTTGGGTTTGATCCAAAACTATCGGACAAACTTTTTAATGTATTTCAGCGCCTGCATGCAGAAAAGGATTTTCCAGGTACCGGTATTGGCCTTGCGCTGGTGCGAAGGATAGTATCACGGCATGGGGGCAGGGTATGGGCACAATCGGAGCCAGGCAAAGGTGCTACGTTTTTTGTTGAGCTGTAAGATGCACAAAAAACATCTTGATTTTTTAAACACGCGTACTATTTTAGAATTAGAAATTTGGATATAGTGATATTAATAATTGTGTTATTAGTATTTTCGTGTAAATATTCATAATATTAACACTATATGTAAATATTGTGAAAAAACAATTGTTAAGGAAGTATACTTTTTTTATATTTTATTGATTTTTGGCTTGAAAAATTTTTGAAGATTACATAACTGCAATGGCAACCAAAAAAATTTTAACAGAAAAAATAAAAAGGAAGGGAAAAAGTATGCCAGGAGATACTCGTTTCATTATCACACCGCAGATTAAAAAAAAGATTATTGAGATAATTGATGAACGAATTGGACAGGTACATGTTACAAAAGAGGATTTTTCTGAATTAAAATCCATAGTTCGTGATCTAGCTGAAGCGCAAAAGCGTACAGAAGAGGCACAACAGCGTACTGAAAAGCGATTGGAAGAATTAGCTGAAGCGCAAAAGCGTACCGAAGAAGCACAACAGCGTACTGAAAAGCGATTAGAAGAACTAGCTGAAGCACAACAGCGTACTGAAAAGCGATTAGAAGAACTAGCTGAAGCACAACAGCGTACTGAAAAGCGATTAGAAGAACTAGCTGAAGCACAACAGCGTACCGAAAAGCGAGTAGAAGAACTAGCTGAAGCACAACAGCGTACCGAAAAGCGATTAGGAGAATTAACTGAAGCACAAAATCGTACCGAAAAACGTGTAGAAGAATTATCTGTATCAATGAAAGAATTGGCTGAAGCACAAAAACGCACAGAAGAGGAAATAGCTAAGTTATCGAATGGGTTGCGAGAAACACGTATTCAACTGGGTGGTTTATCACGCAGTTTTAGCTATTCATTTGAAAATGAAGCGTATAGAAACCTGCCACAGGTTTTGCATCAGAAATATGGATACGAGGTTATTGAAAAAATGGTGCGTGCTGACATAGGTGGCAAAGAAATAAATTTTTTTGGGAAGGCACTTAAAGATGGCAAAGAATTTTATATTGTGGGTGAATCAAAAATAAGATTGGATGAAGGTGATTGGCGTCGTGAGGTATTTGCAGATTTAGAAAGCAAGATAGATGCTGTTCGTAATGTATATGGTGATGTATCCATACTTCCTATACTGGTAACACATTTTGCAACAAACGCCTTTATAGATGAGGCTGCACAAAAAGGAATTATTGTGGTTCAAAGTTATGAGTGGTAATTAAAATAGCAGCGGGATATGGCGTGCCATATATTCATAGAAATACGCGGTGTTCTGTGGCGATAGTACCTGTTAGCGGTAGCTTTGGAATTGTTCTTATGAAAGAATTTGATTAAATTATGTATTATAAAAAGATAATCTAAATTGATAAACCAATTTATCGTGTATGGTTAAAAATTTGTTCTAATTTGATAAATTATCTCAAGACAAAAAAGCCAAAGAAAAATGAAAAACTAACATTTGAGATTGTAAAAATCAGGGATGATGGCGGACAGGTAAGCAAAACTACTGTGATAAAGGATCTGATTGTAAAAAATTAAAAATTCAGTGATTGTACATACAGGTCGTTGAATTCTTGATGCAGTGATAAATCTATTGCAGTTATTGTACTTCTGATTGCAGCAAGCTTCTGTATAAAATCTTTGTTGCGTATTGCTTCAATAGCTGCCAGAAGCGATGTGTTACCAGCAATATAAAAGTGTGCATTTGTAAAGTGTGGCAAAAATTGTAACCGGGTAAAATTTTCAATGGTTACGTTTTTACCAAATGCACCAGCTATATACACAGTATCGATATCATGTTCGGTTAAGCCTGCTTCTTTTAAGAGGATACGTGAAGCAGCCAGGCTTGCTCCTTTTGCCAGCTGAACGTTGCGTATGTCAAGCTGTGATAGTGTAATTGTATTCAGGATATTGAGTGTCTTTATGGTATCATTGTGTTCTATTGCAATCTGATTGGCAAATGCATCAGGAATTGAATTAATTTTACCGCTATTGTCTATAACGCCAATCTCCAGTAAGATGGCAATTAAATCCACCAGGGCTGTTCCACTAATGCCTGCAGGTGGCCCTATTGCGGTAAAGGTAATCTTTCCATTTCCCAGCATGAAATGAGTTATTGCACCTTCCGTTGCGGTCATACCGCTTGATATGTTCATACCTTCAAGTGCTGGTCCCATGGCACATGATGTTGCCAGTATGCTACCGTCGTGTTTTATGATTGCCATTTCACCATTGGTGCCAATATCAAAAAAGAAACTGTTTCCACCGGTTTGCGACAGTGTACCAAGCCCACCTAAAAAATCCCCACCTAAAAATGCGCTCACAACGGGCATAATAATTATTGTAGCTTCTGGAAATTTTTCTTTAAGGGGGCGATAGTTCCGGTAATCATCAAATGTAGTTACAGGTGTTCTGTAAGGATATAGTCCAAGCGGTGTGATGTCAATGCCTGATAATGAGTAACTCATAACGGTATTGCCGGAAAAAGCAATTGCTTTTACGATGTTTGTTTCTGCTCTGGATAGACGGCAGGCTGTTGTGATAAGTGATATAATTGCATCTAACAGAAGTTGTGTAAGTTTGTGTGCAATGGTTGTATCGCTTGCATGGCTTATGCGGGTAATGACATCATGACCAAACCTTCGCTGTGGATTAAGCAGTGTGATTTCAGGAAGCACAGTATCGGTTGTCATGTCAACAAATGCAATCTGTAAGGTAGTGGTGCCAATATCAACAGCAACACCGTACGTATGTGTGGGATTTAATACAGGATAGTGTACATATTCACGGGTGCTATCTGCCAGTACTACTACATTGCCTTCTAATGTTGCGCGGCAGGCTAATCTATAGTTACTATCGCCCAAACTTTTTTCAAACACATCAGGCTGTGAAAGCGCACCTGTGGCTTTTACTGCACATTTTTTACATATTCCTTTACCACCGCACGGTGTATTGATAACGATACCGTATTCAAGCAACGCGTCAGCAATGGTAATGCCCGCATCAACAGAGAAAGCAGTATTATGTGGAAGTATGGTAAGGGTAACCTTTTTTGTGTTCATGATATCAGTTGATTATTCAAATAGTTCCATAGAGGGCATAGTACAGGTATGTTTCAATAAAGTAAATATTTTTTCATATTTATAGTATTCAGATATCAAAAATTATGGGATATGGTTGTTACTTTAAATTATTTTTTTATTTACAGATGAAAAGTCCTTGCTATGAAACAACAGTATCACATAATGTTGCTTTGTAAGGAGTAATCGAAGTGTCAATGGATGCAACTATCATATCATATCCGGATACAGCTGTTATTAATTTACTATCGCTTACCGCAAACAGGTCAAAATATATGATTCCGTTTGCCGGTAAGTTCCGCGTTGTTGATTTTGTTATAGGAAATGCAAGGGAACTGGATGCACAAACCATAATCTATAGCAATGTAAACGATGATTTAACCCACTACGTAGCGCTGCATGGCATTGATGAAAGCAAGCTTAAAGTTGTGGTTAATGAATTCAACAGTATTGATTTTTGCTATTCGCTTATTCGTGATAGTGATTCAGCATATTTTATAATGTACAATGGCGATAATCCCGGCATTATAGATTTTGCTCACCTGATTGAACGGTTTGCAAAAATGAAAAAACCTGCTGCACTCTTCAAGATGCATTTTGAAGGGAAGGCACGTATGGCGCACCGTATACTGGTAAGCACAAAAAAAGCGTTGCTTGCAACAATCAGGCAGGCATTGAAGCATGAACATACTTCACCTAACATCTTTGAAATGATTATCAATATGATGGTAAATGAGGGGTTGCCAAAACTTGAATTTTCATGTATGTACTGGCCACTGGGCACGATAGTTGATTATTATAATTACAATTATGAGGTTATCAATAATCCTGAATTTTCAAAACATGTTTTCAATGGCCATATCCATTCCAGGATACAGTTATATCGCTATTCAATGTTGGGGCCTCATGCAAAAGTGGTGCAAACATTTTTGTCCGATAGTTCCTATATTAACGGCGAGGTGGTTAATTCAATAATTTTCCCTGGTGTTGAAATTGCAGAAGGTGCGGTCATTCGTGATTCAATTATCCTGCCGTATAATAAGATCGGTGCAAAAGCGCGCATCATGCGAAGCATTATAGATGAGCGCACTGTGCAGCCATTTGACCAGACACCGCTTACCATCGGGAATGGTTGTAAAATTGGCACAACCGAAGAAGGTATGAAAAACAGCGATTACCCTAAAGTGCTGTACAACAGTATAACATTAATTGGGAAAAATTGTATTATTCCTGATGCTATTACCATAGGTGGATGCTGCTACGTATCGCCGGGTAAAACTCAGGCTGATTTTGAAAAACGAAAATATATCTACAACGGTACTTCGGTGTGACATGTTCTTACCGTACAAAGATGAAAATCCTACACAGTCATTTCCCCTTTTTACGATTGTACTTATTGTTCTGAATTGTGTGGTTTACTATCTTGAGGTTTACGGGCAGCCAGGTTTTGAAAACTTGATAAAGATGTATGCACTAATTCCCTGCAATGTAAACAGGATTAATGTATATAATTACAATCATTATATTCCTTTTATAAGCCACATGTTTTTACATGTAAACATAATCCATGTGGCATCTAATATGCTCTTTTTATGGATATTTGGCAATAATATTGAAGATGTTCTGGGGGTTATCCGGTTTTATGGGTTTTATATTTTGTGTGGGCTTGCTGCTGCTTTAACGTTTTATCTTTTTCACCATAACGAATGTACACCTATCATTGGGGCTTCAGGTGCGGTATCGGGGCTTTTAGGTGGGTATGTGGTGTTGTTTCCTGCAGCTCGCATCCGGGTGTGGTTTATGTTTTTTATTTTACGTCTGCCGGCCTGGTTTTTTATATTACTGTGGTTTGTCATGCAGCTTTCCAACCTGTATGGCGAAAAATTAGGTATGACCAATGTAGCCTGGTCGGCACATGTTGGCGGTTTTATTGCGGGATTTATTTTAATTATTTTTTTTAAAAAGAAATATTAATGTATGCATCAGACTGGCCGTTTGGATATAGGCCACCAGCAATTAAAACTGTGAAATTGGCATGCAAAGGCGATACGACACTTGAAGATATGTTGTTTTATAAAAATGCCGCTATGCTCATGGCGATTACAATTTAATATAATTGCTATATATTTTCTGAACAATAGCTTATGAATACAATATAACATATTATACACACCAGTTGCCAGAGACAACTGGTGTGTATATTACTTCTAATTTTGTCGAGTTGTTATAAACGTGGCATGTTTAGTTAACTGAAATAAAAATCTTTTGTCGGTGGTTTGGTATCCTGGTAATAATCGTGAAACACGTTCCATGACTGTGTAATTGACATCAAAATCCCATGTGCCAAAGCGCAACGTTAATCCACCAATACCACCCTGGCCGCTGCTGGTTTTTTCCATCAAGTCAGTGTGCTGATAAATATATCCAGCTCTCAGTGATAGCCAGCTAAAAGGCCACACTTCAATAGATGGAATGGTACGGCTTGCCCACCCTTCACGCTTATACTGGCTGCTTGCTGCTCCTGCACTGGTATAAAAATCGGTAAGCTGTTTTAATACCAAAAACAGATGCCTGTCAAGAAATACTCCCGTTATGGTAATTTCCCATATTGATGGATAATGTGCTTCTAAAATTACCCTGTCACCTGGAGGTGTTGAAGCTGTATATGGTGGTAAATAGTATTGTTGTTCGGTGTTAAAGGTATAAGATGTATCTATGTATAATCGTTTGTTTAATAAAGTGAATAAAAATCCTAAACCAAATGAACCATCCATGCTATTGTATAAATCTATTGTACCTTGATCACTTTGATTACGGATATAACTTGAATAGGCAGTAAATGATATTCCTGTACTAAACCAGTCATTAATTGCATATCCTATTCCAATGGATAAACCATAATGATCTTCCAGAGGATGAAAATTGTTTGTTTGCTGGTTTTCTATCCAGAAATTATACGGTGTTTCAACTTTTGGATCAACATGTGAAATCATTGCCTCAATATTTACCCCCCCAGCGCTGTCCAATGGGGAATTCATATCCTAAGCGGTTTATCACATTACCCGTTTCATCTAACCTATATCCATCGCCAACATCTACTGGTTCAATTTTACCACCACTTAAGTTTTTCTGACTTATTGTAAAAATCCAGTACATTTTGTCCTGTTGAATTGTACCAAGCACAGCGGGATTCTGTGAGGGTACATAAAAATCCAGTTCTACTTTAAATTTTGATGATGTGACAGAAAGTTTTGCAATATATTCTTTTATAACATCATTTTCAGGGTCATACTTCTTTGCCTGTTCCAACTGGCTACGAGCTTTTTCTGTATCATTTTTGTCCAGGGAATCAACAGCTTTTGAAAAAGCAACAACAGCTTTTTCGTTCTTTTCTTCTTTCTTTTCCAGTTTTGCAATTGTTGATGTGTCTGCAGTTGTATTGAGTACTTTTAATATTCCGCCGGCGAAATAAGCACTGATATATTCGTATTTTGATAATTTTTCGGTAATCTTATCCTGCCATACAACCTTGCCAGTTTGAACATCAATAATCGATACCGTAATAATAACTGATTCGGCCATATCGATGATCTTTCCTGAAACAATATACCGGGCAGCTAACATCTTCCCCATTTCAATTTGCTGCTCACCAGTGAGCATGGCAAATTCAACTTCTTTCATCATTTCAGCCCGCTTTTCGCGGCTTATAACAGTAATATCTTTTGATTTACTCAATTCAAAGCTTATAAGCTCTGCAATACCCTTGCCAATGTACTTATAAGAAGGATTGGCACTTTCAACAGCAAAGTCGGAAATGGCGATAGTTGTTGCAAATGAGTTAATGCTGAAAAACAAAACAACAATTGTAAAAAAAAGTCGTTTCATAGCTTGCTTCCCCCCAGACTTTATATAAATTCATACTACAGTCAAAGCTTGAACAGAATATCTATTGGTTATTTTTTTATTGTTCATAAAATAGCTCAGGATAGGGCCAAAAAAATTATAATGGTAGTTTAGTAAATATTTGTGGCTCCTCTGAAAAGAAGAATCATGAATCATCAGATTGTGGTTATAAAAATAAAGCATTCATATTACCTTTTTGAGATAATTAACAATAAGTAATATATGGTATATAAAATACGATCGGAAGAAAATTTTTGTCAATAAAAAAATGTCGTTTGGATACGTGTTTACAATAATGAAATGAATATCATGGATATAATTTAATCTGCAAAAATAACATCAATATCCAATTGCATCAATAGTGATTGACATATTAGATTATAAAATATGTATTATAGTATGTATATATTGTCATTAACTGCAGACTAAAACAATTGGTTTTATGATGAAAAAATTTTATGTAATTCTTTTGGTTTTCGTGACACATATTTTTGTGTATGGTACTACTTTTGCTGACACTGCGGTACTTCCCTACAGGGTTGAAAGTGCTGATAGCTCTTACGATGAAGCGTTAGGTGTTGAATACGCCAAACTGGTTTCACTGGCAATGTATATACAGAAAGGCATTGCAATATATTCGCATGACCTTCTTGAAAA
>Ga0209409_1001233_pt1 | contig 22544 bp, 26 predicted proteins | sample AD_JPNMR1_MetaG_FD_184424 | JGI IMG/M metagenome (GOLD analysis project Ga0209409, IMG submission 184424) | Active sludge microbial communities of municipal wastewater-treating anaerobic digesters from Japan - AD_JPNMR1_MetaG (SPAdes) (version 2) | ecosystem: Engineered > Bioreactor > Anaerobic...
GTTCAAGATGTTATTAAGATTATTAATAATATTGCAAAATGGATGTACAATATTCTTTTAGTATTAGTTGTCATCTTCGTTTTACTAGCGGCCTTTACCTTTCTGACAGCTGGTGGAAAAACAGAGAATGTCAAGAAAGCGCGTAATCAAATTATGTATGCAGTAATTGCTTTGTTGGTGGCACTGTTAGCATTTAGCATTAATGCTATTGTTATTAATATTTTGGAAAAATGATATATAGATTTAAGAATTCCTAATAAAAATAGCAAAAATAACTAATAAATTTTTTCTAAAGGTCGATAAAATCAATCACAATGAAAAAAATTCTTTCAGTCGTTTATTTAATAGCAGTCGCTTCTTTAATCTTAGGCAGCATTGCAAGCGCCCAAGTATACCCCGGACAGCCATATAATACTCCTGCCCCGCGTGATCTTAATACGTGGATGGATGTAGTGAATAATATTGCTCGATGGATCTACACCATTGTGTTGGTGGCCGCGGTTATTTTGGGTTTAGTGGCTGCTTTCTCATATATCACTGCAGCTGGTGATTCTAATAAAGTAAAAACTGCTAATAAAATGCTTATTTATGCTGTTATTGCGGTAGTAATTGCCATTTTAGCATTCAGTATTACTAGAATTGTTGGAGGGTTGTTGGGGACTCAGATTTAGAAGAGACGATCTCAAACAAAAGACTCACATACTAAACCAGCCTTAGAGGCTGGTTTTAGATTAAACTGGCGACAATAAATTTGTGCCGAGGGAGGGATTTGAACCCTCAACCCCCAAAGGGGACTAGGTCCTAAGCCTAGCGCGTCTGCCAGATTCCGCCACCTCGGCCGTATTTATTTCAGAGACGGAGCCAAACTTATGTTCTTACCTCAATTTTTCTTCTCTACCTTGTTATAATTAAATCTAAAATTTTAGTAAAAGCATCTTTACTAGTGCCTGCAATAAAATAATTATCATAGAGGGCATAGTAAAATTCAGCGCCGGTAGAAAATTGGAGAACTGACGCATTAATTGCGCCGATAGTTTGAGGAAGAAATTGAGCATTGGGTTTGCCTGGATCTTGTAGATATTGAGAAGTGAGAAGTTTAACATTATTTATGATAAATTTTTCAAAATCAATAGCAAAACGAGATTTAAGCGAAGAAAAGGCTGTTACGTTTAAGCTGGAGTTGTCCATTTGCGCAACATAAGCAATTGAGTTGGTGCCATTCTTACTTGTATAAATTATAAAAGAGAAAGATTTAGACCATTTGGGTTGATTGCCGAAAGGAATGCCCTCAAAATTATTAAAAAGCGTTTTGAGGAATTCCTCTCCCGTTACTAATTCACCATTGTTTTTTGTAAAAATAATTTCTTTTACCGTTTCAGGAACTGTAATAGTATAAAATTGTTTCACTAAAATAGATTCAAAATTTTTAAGAGTAAGATCAAAAGTAACTGATTCTTGAGGTCCATTATAATTATGGAGGAGAGAGATATATTGAGGTTGGGCTGCGGGGGGTAGAGTATTAGAGGGCGATTGAGGTTTGTGGCCGGTATAAAAAACTAGACCAATAACAAGGCCTATACCAACAATGGTGGCAATAATAATAATAGGCACTTTCTTCTTTTTCTGAGTAATCTCTTCTGGTGCAACTCGGGTAGGAAAAAAGGTGACCTCCCCCTTTTTCTTTTGTTCAATCGATGAGGTTAATTCTTCTAGTGAACGGCCCAAGATTTTTCCCTCGACGAGGCCACCGCCGCTTTTTCTCATATCTTCAACGTCTGTTTCCAGAGTTCTAATTTTAATTTGAGAAGGTGGTTTTCTTAAAATTTCGGGCATATATAAATTATATTTAAAAATTTTTTAATAAAAAATACCCTAGAGCATTAATTTAAACGACTATTCCGAGAATTTCTAAAACAGCGCCTAATATTAAGAGAGCGATAAGAATAATTCTTATTGCTGGAGATATTTTTAAAACAAAAAGAGGCTGGACGGTGCCTTTTTGTTGGGATTGTTTGTGAATGAGAAAAGTAATAAGACTTTCGATGCCTAAAACCGCAGCGCCTAGGAAACCGATAATTTGAATAAAATTATGAATGCCAAGTTGATAAAGGATTAATGGCAAGAAGATGCTGACGGTCCAGGCAACTAAATTTTTTAAATTCAGATCAAATACAAGAGAATTTTTAAAATTGAGAGCGAGGATGAAATATGAGGTGATGATGAGAAGAATGCCCAATAAATCAGTAATAATACCTAGCCAGGGATTAATATTTACTAATTGAGGTACTAAATCGATACTTATGTTGTGAGGGCCCATAATTCCCACTGCTCCTAAGCAAAAAATTAAATAGAGAATAGCCGGAATGATTGTGCCCCACAGAATAGGTTTTTTAAAATTAATTTCTTTAGGCGTAATAGATTGCTTACGAAAATAAGAATAAATTTCTGGCACGGCGGAAGCTCCAGAAAGAGCAAAAAGCAAAACTCCATAAGGCAAAAGAAATTGAGAAAAATTAATTAAGGGGACGCTGCTTAAATTAAGATGGGGTATGCCCAAAATAGCAAAGACAATAATAAAGGCAGTAATTACAAGTAGACTAATCATTTCGCCACCGCCTACAAATTTAATACCAAGTATTGTTCCAATAGAACCGAGTAGCCAAAAAATCAGAACAGATTGCCATTGATTTAGAGGATGATTAATAATTTGAGAAAAATTTTGGAGAAATTGCCCCCCCATAATTAAATAAGCTAAAAGACATCCCCCAATACTAATAAATGTTGTGACGGTAATTAATTTTTTTGCCCATTTGCCTAAATAAATTTCAGCCATTCCAATAAAACGATGTTCACCTTCGGTACGCAAGAGTGATTCACCATAAGCTAGGTGAGTAGCCAAGCAAATTAAGGTAACCAGAATAAGATAAATAATAAATAAGAGTGAGCCTGATTGAATGAAAATATAGGGTAATGTAAAGAGGCCGGCACCCAAGATGGTGCCAGCTAAAATGGAAGACGTTGTAAAATAGTTGCTGATTTTTTTAGATAGACTCATTTATTCTGCGTTAATTTTTTTGTTAGGCGATTTTCGATAAAAAAGTAAAAAACAATTAAGACAATAAGGACGAGACAAGTTGAAATGATAGCGAGAGTGTACAAACCAAAACCTACGGCCATACCAATTGCGGCTGTTACCCACAAACTGGCGGCTGTAGTAATGCCTCGGATTTGCGATTTTTGATAGATGATCACGCCAGCTCCTACAAATCCAATGCCGACAATAATTTGTGAAGCAATACGGGAAGGATCAAAAGAAAAATTAGGTGTATTGGCATAACGCAGCGCTAACATTTCAGAGATAATAGTAAAAATAGTCGAGCCTAAAGAAACAAGGGCATAAGTTCGGAAACCTGCTGGTTTTCGAGCCAATTGTCTTTCTAATCCAATAAGGGATCCCAAAAATAAAGAAAGAAGCAATTGACCTAAAATAACAAGATCGTTCATTGTGAATAAAAATTTTAATTATTCGACCAAATACACCTCATTTCCATCGTGAACTTTTTGATCCACTTTAATACCCACTTCGTCGCCTTTTTTGGCTTTTTGGACGGATTGATGCTCTATTTGGATTGAGGTAACTTCTTGCTCAAATAAATCGCCCAAATTGCTTCGGAAAAGAATGCGATCGCCCACAGCCAAAGGAGCTTTTAATTTTAAAGCGGCTACTCCGATTTTATCAAAGTAATGAGTAACAACTCCTATTAATTTTTCCTTTTTTTCTTTAGTTTTAGAATTTGTTTTGGTAGGCATGGTTTATTTTTATAAATCGACCTTTAAAACTTATTAATTTAATGTTTCATTGATTTTTTTCCTGCAAAATACTTTCTATTAATTCCTCAACGAGGGCTTTCGGATCGCTATTAAAAATAACCGGGCCCGGCCCTCGAAAGGCCTTATCGATAATCTGACGCATCATATCTGCCATTCCACCAGTGCCTTCCAAAACGCCAATTAATCGATTTTCTTCAAAAGCGACAGTGAACTCATTCAAAGTCCCCATCCGGCCGCAAATTGTAATAACCGCATCAGCCGAACGCGTTAGTAAAAGATTACGACCAGCATAGCCGGCGCCAGTGTAAATGATTAAATCATGATAATCAATAGGCAAGTGGTATTTGTTAATGTGTTCTTTTTCTGAAATAGCCGGAGATAAGCCAATTACCATTCCCCCTGCTTGTTTGGCTGCTTTGGCGACCCAATAAGGAGCGCCTGTGGTAGCGCCTGTTACGACTACGCAATCATGATTTACCAATTCTTCACCTAGTTTCATAGAAAGTTCCATTGCTTTAGCACTGCAATGACCCGTTTCGGCCGCTCCGGAAATGGCGATTTTAATTTTAGGTTTAAAAATTTCCATATAAATAATTATATTAAAAAAATATTAAAAAGCAAAAACAAGAGTTGGATATTTGATTTTCGAAAAAAGTTTTTTAAAATAAAAGCAGATTTTTAATAAAATTACATTAGGAGGAGCCCGATGTTTTTTTACAAGATTCTTTATTGGATTGTTTATTCTTTAATTAGGCCAAAAGTGGTTGAAATTCAGGGGTTGGAAAATTTGCCGAAAAATGAAGGATTTCTAATTGTTGCTAATCATCACAATAGTTATGACCCGCTCGCTATTGCTGCAGCGCTTTATGCCTTTTTTAAAATTTATTTGCAACCCCAGCAAAAGAAAATTTATTTTATTGGCGCAAAGCATCTCCAAAAAAATTTCTGGAAATACCACATTATCAGTAGCATCCTCACCTTAGGAATGGATTCTATTGGATATTTGCCGGCTGCGCGTGAAAGTTTATCTCGGGCAGTAAAATTGATTCAAGAAGGAAATGTGGTTGTGATTTTTCCTGAAGGACGTCGTAATCCCCAAAAAGAATTGCTCCAAGGCAGAAAAGGAGCAGCGGTTATTGCTTTACTCAGTGGCAGCCCAATTATTCCTATTGGTTCTTTTGGTCCTCAGACTTATGGCTTTAAACAAAATTTTTTCGGATTTTTTGCCAAGAAAAAAGTAGTTATTGGAAAGCTGTTTTCATTTTCCAAAATGACGCAGCAAGAAGTTGATAAAAACCCCCACTTATTAATCGAGGCCACTAATAAAATTATGTGTGAGATTGCTAAAGTAGCTCAAAAAAAATATCAACAGGTTCTTTTTTAAGAACCTGTTTTTGTTCTTGAAGAATTCTAAAAATTTTGTATGATTTTATAAGTTCATCTCCGCCCATAGCTCAATTGGTAGAGCAGTTGCCTCTTAAGCAAACGGTTGCAGGTTCGAGTCCTGCTGGGCGGACAAAAATAGAATTTAAAAAATAGCTATAATAACCAGCTTTGAGGAGAGAAAAGCTGACTATTGTTTTATTAATAAAATGAGATATAATTTAAATTAGAATCCACTTTAGGCATTTTTATTTTTCATTTTTAACTCTCAAAAAACCCAGTTTTTTCTTTATGTTTTTCAGGTTTTACTCTTCGAAATCCAAACTCCACTCTTCTTTTACTTTAATTGAGCTTTTAATAGTTATCGCCATTTTAGCTGTCTTAATGTCTGTTATTATTATCACCATCAATCCTTCAGAAATGCTTAAAAGAACAAGGGATACCAGAAGAATTTCTGATTTAAAAACCCTAAACAATGCCATTCAATATTTTCAAGCTTCTTTACCTGATGCCTCATTAGGATCTTTAAACACTGTCTATGTCTCTATTCCTGATACTTCAGCCACCTGCGCTAATTTAGGTCTTCCATCTTTACCATCAGGTTGGTCTTACAAATGCTCAACACCAGATAATTATCGAAAAGTTGATGGAACTGGCTGGATACCAATTAATTTTAAACAACTTGATATTGGCGCTCCTATTTCTGCTTTACCTATTGATCCTATTAATCAAACAACAACAGGCAATTATTATACCTATGTAGTAGGAGGAGGTTGGGAAATCAGCGCTATTTTTGAATCACAAAAATATCTTTCTGAAGTTTCACCTAATGATGGCGGAGATTCTGATAATGCCATTGAAATTGGCTCTAATTTAACTCTTGCTCCTTTAATTTTTCCTTATAATTGGGTTAAAGTTCCGGGCAATTCAACCTATGGCACATCGGATTTCTGGGTAATGAAATATGAAGCTAAATATTCAAAAAACGGAGGAGGAGCTGACGATGCTAATAATTGCTATTATACTGCTGGTTATGACACTTGGGATTGGGGTAAAGCAGGTACTGATTGTCCTTCATCTTGGTCTAATACCAATGTTGTTTCTTCTCCTTATGGTTCGCCAATTGCTGGTGTTACTCATACTGAAGCCAAAGCTATTTGTCAGTCATTAGGAGGTCATTTAATAACTAATCAAGAATGGATGACAATTGCAAGAAATGCTGAACAAGTTTCTAAAAATTGGTCAGGCGGTTCAGTTGGTTCTGGTTGTTTATTTAGAGGAAATATTGGTCAAAATGATTCCTGCAGTTATGACGGCGCTGATCCTGAAAAAGGCACCAATAGAAATCCTAAAGCAAAATTGATTCTTTCTAATGGCTCGGAAATTTGGGATATTGCTGGCAATGTTTGGGAGCATGTGATGAAAGATAATAGTGATACTTTAGTAAGATATACTCCTTCTGATGGTGGAGCAGTTGATTGGAGATGGATTGAACATACCGCTATTGTTGATTATGGCGACTTTTCTTATAATGAAATCAGACCTTCAAATAATAGCTGGAATGCTACCCAAGGAATGGGGCGTATTTATACCTATAATGGTGATTATGGAAGTCAGTCTCGCGTTCTTCTTCGCGGCGGGTCTTGGGCCGATGGTGTCCTCGCTGGAGTTTTTACGCTGCACTTGCGTTGGGACACGACGACGTATCGGAGCAACTCTGTGGGGTTCCGTTGCGCCCGGTAGGCCCGTAGAAATCTGAAATCTTTTTCAAATTTTTTATGCTCGACGATTTAATAATTTTTCAAAAAACTTATGATTTGATTCTTTGGATTTTTCCGATGATTAACAGGTTTCCCAAGAAACAAAGGTTTGTCTTGGGCCAGCAAATAGAAAATGAGCTATTGGGGATAATCAAAGACATTATTTTAGTCAATAACGAAAGAAACAAAACCGAAATTCTAAAAAGAATAAGCGTTCGACTAGACACTTTGCGGATTTTAATCCGTTTAGCCAAAGACCTGAAATTTTTGAGCATTAAGCAATATGAGAATGCCGCCGTAAAAATGAATGAGATAGGGAAATTATTAAGTGGCTGGATGAAAAAATTCGCGCAATAAAAATTTTGGCCGGAAAGTTAAGTTTGTTTAAAAGATAAATTTAGCTGTCCGGTCAAATAAGATTTGGCTGGGCAAGGGATAGAATCGCGCAACGCGTTCTTCTTCGCGGCGGGAATTGGGACAATGGTGACAACGCTGGAGTTTTTACGCTGAACTTGAATTGGGACACGACGAATCAGAACAACAATGTGGGGTTCCGTTGCGCCCGGTATACTTCATTTAACTTGGCCCGAGCAAAGTATCTACGGATACAAGACTGCGCCAAGAAGCCTACTGATTCTATTCCTCCCCGATATAAATTATCTTTATTCATAGGGGAAATATGGCGGCCTTACCTCTCTTTGGTTAAAGTAGCTAATGGTGAAATATCCAATCAGAGCCAATTGGCCGCTTTTTAATTATGAAAACTTATGAAAACTTATGAAAACTTATAAGAAACTTTTTAATAAAATCTGTTCTTTTGAAAATCTTCACTTTGCTTACCTAAAAGCCCGAAAAGCTAAAAGATATCGGCCTTATACTTTGGAATTTAGCCGTAATTTAGAAGAAAATTTATTAAGTCTTCAAAGAGATTTAATTAATCTAACCTATAAGCCTGGTCCTTATCGAGAGTTTATTGTTTGTGATTCTAAAAAGCGGCAAATTAAAGCGCCAGAGTTTCGCGATCGGATAGTTCATCACGCTCTTTTAAATGTCATCGAGCCGATCTTTGACAAGGGTTTTATCTATGATTCTTACGCTTGCCGTAAAAACAAAGGCATTCATCGCGCGGTTAAGAGATTGGAATATTTTCTTCGATCCTTGGATATTAAATCGCAATTTTTCTGTCTTAAGTGCGATATTTCAAAGTATTTTGAAAGTATAAACCATGAAATTCTTTTTAATTTACTCCAAAAGAAAATTGCCGATCAAAAGGTTTTGATTTTACTTAAAAAAATTATTGATTCAACCCCGGGCGAAAAAGGTATTCCCATTGGCAATTTGACCAGCCAGCTTTTCGCCAATATATATTTGAATGAACAAGATCAATTTATTAAGCATCGTCTGGGCTGCCGATATTACATCCGATATATGGACGATTTTTTAATTTTGGATTCGAATAAAAACAAACTACATTATTATAAAGATCAAATTTCAATCTTTTTGAGGAAGCAGTTAATGCTGGAATTCCATCCGACTAAAGTCAATATCTTTCCGATAGATGGGGGTATAGAATTTTTGGGCTATATTGTTTTCAAGACCCATCGTTTGCTTCGGAAAAGCACGGTTAAAAGATTTTGCAGAAGAATACGGCGGTATAAGAAAAGAGCGAAGCTTGGTTTAATGAATCAGGAAAAGATCCGTCAAGCTATGGATTCATGGTTTAGCTACGCTTGCCATGCTAATTTTTGGAGATTAAGGTGGTGGATAGAACAGGGATTGGGTCTTAAATTTAGGAAATGACCACTCTTGAGGAAATCTGGCAAAGCAAATGCATAATCAGAAAGATTATTTAAAATAAGAAACTCTATGGAATGAAGACACAAAAAGATTTATAGAATTCTCCTTAATCCAGTTTCGGACTTTGTCCATTAGGGCGGACGAAAAATTGAAGGTAAATAATTGTGAAAGCCGCTGTTATGCTATAGCATAACAGCGGCTTTTCTCGCTTTGCTCGAGTGCCCTCGGGAGGATTCGCCTACAAGTAATCTGCCTGACGGCAGATTCTCGCAGGCCGCCCCTCGCGGTGCTCGCCTTTTCCGCTTCGCGGAAAAACTCGCACATCGCTGCGGGCTTCGAATCCTTTTCGCAAGCAAAGCAGTTTGCTTGCTCGAGGTCACTCTCGCTTTGCTCGAGTGCCCTCGGGAGGATTCGAACCCCCAATTCCAGTTCCGAAGACTGGCGTGATATCCATTTCACCACGAGGGCGCGATATTAATTTATCATTTTTTCTTTGAAAATTCAATTTTTTTAAATTGACAGAGTGCTGATTTTCAGCTACAATTTAAATAATGAAGGACGGTCAGGAAAATTTTTGGTTTAAAAATCGCATTAATCTGGCTTCTCCTCGGTTAGAAGCGTCGCGCGAAATGAAAAAACCAATGGAAATTCCTATTGAGATTAAAAATATTTTAGAGCAATTTAATAAAGCACCTCAAAAATTCGAGGCCTATCTTGTAGGTGGCTGTGTTCGTGACGTCTTGTTAAAGAAAAAACCTAAAGACTGGGATATTACTACAAATGCCACTCCGCAGGAAATTCAGAAATTATTTCCTAATAGTTTTTATGAAAATGATTTCGGCACTGTTTCGGTTATTACTAATTCTGAAGATGAAACTCTGAAAATTGTAGAAGTCACTCCCTTTCGATTAGAAGGAAAATATTCAGACAAGCGTCATCCCGATGAAATTAAATTTGCCACCGTGCTGGAAGATGATCTGGCGCGTCGAGATTTCACTATTAACGCCATGGCAATTCAAGTTAAAGATGGGAAGTTTAAAATCATTGATCCTTTTAAGGGCCAAAACGATTTAAAGAATAAACTTATCCGAGCCGTTGGCAATCCAGAAGCGCGTTTTAATGAAGATGCCCTGCGATTAATGAGAGCAGTGCGCTTTGCTGCCGAATTAGATTTCCAGATTGAAGAAAACACGAAGAAAGCCATTGAAAAATTGCATGGTAATTTGGAATATATTTCGAAAGAACGAATAAGGGATGAGTTGATCAAAATGCTTAATTGCGAAAATGCTGCTCGCGGCATCGAAATGTTGCATGAATTAAAATTAATGCCTTACGTCATAAAAGAATTGGAGGAGGGAGTTGATGTGGTGGGAGTGACAAAAAAATCAAAGGCGCATATTAAATATGAGAGTCTCACTACTTTTGAACATTTGGTGAAAACATTAGATTATGCTGCTAAAAATAATTTTAATTTAGAAACGCGATTGGCGGCTTTATTGCACGACGTGGGGAAACCACGAACCAAAAGAGGGGAAGGGTTAGAAGCGAAATTTCAAGGTCACGAAAGAGTGAGCGCTCAAATGACAAAAGAAATTTTAACCCGCTTGCGTTTTCCCAAAAAGACGATTGATAAAGTTGTTAAATTAGTTCGTTGGCATTTCTTCTTTTATGATGTTAACAAGGTAACACCAGCGGGCGTCCGGCGTTTAATTAGAAACGTTGGTCCGGAGAATATCGATGATTTGTTAAGATTACGTGAAGCTGATCGAAGTGGTTCGGGTTTGCCGAAGATTTCTTCCTATCGCTTGCGTCATTTGCGATACATGATCGAAAAAGTGAAAAAAGACCCAATTGAACCAAAGATGCTTAAAATTAAGGGTGATGATGTTATGCAACTACTTAATATTCCTCCTTCCCCGAAGGTGGGCTGGATTCTTAATATTCTTTTAGAAGAAGTGCTAGACGATCCTAAAAGAAACGAAGAAAAATATTTAAAGAAACGAGCTAGAGAATTAGGCGCTCTTAAAGATGAAGAATTAAAAAAGATGGCCGAGGAAGCTAAATCAAAAAAAGAGATGATAGAAGAAGAAATTGACGAAGAAATAAGAAAAAAGTACAATGTGTAATAAAATTAAAAATGAAAAATCAAATGGAAATTGAAAATTAGAAATTGATCGTTTAAATAGATTTTAATATGTTCGTAGGTTGTGGGTTATAGGTTTGAGTTTTGCAATTTGAGATTTGCATTTCGCATTCATTATTATTTATTCATAAGACATTGGTTGTTTAAGTGATTGATTTTTTGGATTTTATGCTTGGTGCTTTGGATTTGCATTTCGGGATGTGGTGTAATGGTAGCACGCTGTCTTCGGGTGGCAGTAGTCCGAGTTCGAATCTCGGCATCCCGACTCGCACTATACTATAGCAAAATACAAATTTATGGCTAAGATAATCGATGGTTTTGTTTATCGCAACATTAACAAGGCTGCTCAATTATTAAGACGAGGAGAGGTGATTGCTTTCCCTACGGAAACGGTTTATGGCTTAGGGGCTGATGTTTATAACAAAAAAGCCGTAGCCAAAATTTTTGAAATTAAAGAGCGACCATTTTTTGATCCTGTTATTGTTCATATTGCTAATTTAAAACAACTGGAAGAAGTCGCTCGGATTGAAGATGAAAGAATTTATCTGTTAGCTAAAAATTTTTGGCCCGGACCGCTCACGCTCGTTTTGCCTAAACAAAAGAAAATTCCATATTTAGTTACGGCTGGATTAGATACAGTAGGCATCCGAATGCCTTCCAATGTTATTGCGTTGTCTTTAATTCAATCGCTTGGCCGTCCCATCGCAGCGCCGAGTGCCAATTTATTTACCCATTTGAGTCCCACAACAGCAGATCATGTCTTTAAACAATTAGGTTCAAAAATAAAGATAATTTTAGATGGCGGCAAAACAATTTGTGGTGTGGAGTCGACAATTTTATTAATTAAAAAAAATGCGAGACCAGTTTGTTTAAGGGCTGGCGGATTGCCAATTGAAGAAATTGAAAAAATTGTTGGCAAAGTTGAAGTTTCAAAAAAACAATCTTCAAAAGTTTTAGCGCCGGGCAATTTAAAATTTCATTACGCTCCCCGTAAGCCTCTGATTATTGTTAAGAATGAAGAAGAAATTGCTGAACACTTCAAAGATTTTAAGAAAAAAAAGGGTTTTTTGGCTTTTCAAAAAATTAAAAACAAAAAAATTTTTTCTGATTGGCGCATTCTTTCTCCTTCTGGTGATTTAAAAGAAGCAGCAAGTAATTTTTTTGATTTTTTACATCAGTTGGATGAAGGTCCGGCCGAAATTATTTTTGCTGAAAAAGTGAAGGAAGTGGGATTGGGTCGAGCCATTATGGAACGCTTAAATAAAGCTGCTCATCAATAATGAATAAAAATTTAATGATCATTGCTATTATTATATTGGGATTAGTGATTATTGGAATCTATTTTTTGCAAAATAAAAAGCCCTCCGGAGAGGTTATTTTAAAAAAACAGAACATTAAAGTTCAGGTGGAAATAGCCGACAATAGTTTAACCCAGACGCAGGGTTTAATGGATCGCAAAGAATTGCCGGAATTTTCGGGTATGCTTTTTGTTTTTCAAAATGAAGCGCCGCGTACTTTTTGGATGAAAAACACTTACTTTCCTTTGGATTTACTTTTTATTTCTCATGATAAAAAAATTAAGGAGATTAAAGCCAATTTTGAGCCTTGTCCCGCTGGTCAAAATTGTCCGAGTTATCGCTCCCAAGAAAAAGCCCAGTATGTTTTAGAAGTGAATGGCGGTTTTTGTGAAAGGCATCATGTTGAGGTTGGTGATGAGGTGGAGATTATTTTTTGAAAATTAACTTGGCAAGTTATCCACATCTTGCATCGTAGGTTGTTTCTGATACAATAAAAGTGGAAAATAAAACACGCAATAAAAATATTTTCTAAAACAGAAAAAGGGATGTTAGCAGAAAAAATTTCCGATCACCTAAAAAATTTAGCGAAGAAAAGTCCGGCGATCAAACGACAATTTTACCTCTCGAAATGGGAACTTCACACAAAAGAAGATAAGTTAAATTCGGTTGATCCCCTTTTAGAAGACGAGCATACATTAAAACGCGGTCTCATTTATAAATATCGAGGCCGCGTTTTAATTCTTTTAACACTTTCTTGTGCTGCCTACTGTCGTTTTTGCACCCGACGGCGCTGTGTTTCTGAACTCGAAAAAGGACTTTTAACAAAAAAGAATATTGATGAAATTGCACGCTACATCAAAAAGCATAAAGAAATAAAAGAGATTATTCTTTCTGGCGGTGATCCGTTAACAGCACCTAATCTTCTAACTTATTCTTTAAAAGTTTTTTCCGCCTTACCGCAAATTAAAATTATTCGCATTGGAACGCGTGTTCCGGTTTCTAATCCAAAACTAGTTACCGATGATCTTTTGAAACTTATTAGAAAAATTTCCCAACCTATTTATGTGGGTATTCATTTTGAACATCCTGATGAATTAACGCCAGAAACTATTAAAGCCTGCGAAAAATTGCGTAAAGCCGGAGCCATTTTGTATAGTCAAAGTGTTTTTTTGAAAGGCGTTAATGACTCTTACGAAGTTTTATACGAGCTCTTTTCTCGTCTAATTGAAATCGGAGTAAAACCATATTATCTCTATCGTTGCGATCCAGTGCAGGGCATAGAACATTTTCGGGTGCCATTTGAAAAGGAAATAAAAATTGCTACTCAATTAAGAAAAAATTTATCCGGATTGGCTTGGCCAACTTATGTAATCGACACGCCTAATGGCAATGGGAAAATTCCCGTACCTTTGGAATTTTGGCAATTTGATAAAAAGGAATTCAAAGACTTTTTAGGAAAAAAACACAAGGTAATTTGAATTTTCAATAAAATAGATTAGAGGTTGATTGAGGCGGCGGAAAATTTTCAAAGAAAATTTTCCGCCGCCTTTTATATCACCTTGAATCAACAAAGAAAACACTTTAAAATTATTTCCTTGACAAAATTTAAAAATCAATTAATATACAGGCAGACCTTTTACAAGGCTTTATAATAGATAATCTTAAAAAAGGAGGTTTCTCATGAAACGCTTGTTTTTTGGAATTTTTTTGATTTTTAGTCTGATTGTTTTGCTGACGCTGCCTATGGCGGCTCAGCAGAGCCAGGGGAAAGAGATTGAGTTAAAAACGCTCGGCAGAGCGCCGCTCGCTCCTTATCTGCAGACTGTAGACGAGGTCCGAAGTGTTCTAAAAAAGAACACCGAAGCAGTAGGTAGGGCGTTGGATTATTTCCCGGGTGGAGCCCTCGCGGAAGCAGTTTATCTCAAGCTGTACGAGCAAATTGATAATTTATCCATTCAGCAGCAGAAAATTCCTGTGGGACAAAAAATGTACTGGATGATTTATCGAAATGGCGGGCTGCTTAAAAATGTTCGTTGGGTAGGAGATTCTCCTATTGATGCTTTCACTTTTGAGGTAAAAGCCGAAGGAAAAATCTTTCAGTTTATGGTTCCCATTCGATGCGGCAATGTTTCTCTTGTTTCGATTAAAGAAATACCAGTTACTTCAGCACCTGTTACTTCAGCACCTGTAGTTCGACCAGAACCCCAATCTCAGCCGCAGCCTGAACCAAAAGTGGAAAAACCAGTTGCTACTCCCCCAGCCATGGTTCAAGCACCAGCACCAGTGAAAACCAGTAAGCACTGGTCGCCCACGGTCAAGTTTAAAGTGGGTAGCGGTTGGGCAAAAACAACTATGCCGTTAGATCAGAATTTGGAGGGTAGAGTTGATTTCTTCTCGTTGATTCCAGATGAAATGAACTTGTTCTACTGCGAAGAGGGAACGGCAGCTTGGCTCTACACTCCGACGAAAGATATTCCGTTTACCCTCGGCGAGCAGATTGGACTTCGTGCTCAACTTCAAAGTACTTCTACCAAGAAGTATCAGCCATTCTTCGTTGGGTTAGAGTTAGAGATCGCGAAGAACTTGTTTTTGACCGGTGACTATTTCCATGTTGGAAAGTTCCAGTTACAAGAATACAGTTTGGTTGATCTCATGACTATTGCAGAATTGCGGTTGCTCGGCGATTATAGAACATCAGATCATTCTCAAGAGACAGCCTGTTGTAATCCAACCTACGTTTACTATGTGGGGTTTGATCGGCAGCGAAGGGAGCAGCTAGTCCAACAGGATATTCGTATAGAAGAGTGGTCGGTTGGTCTCAAATACGAGATCAAACTGGCCAAAAGATTCTATGTTTCGCCAGCGGCTGGCGTAACATGGCAGGAACAGCGTGGAACGTGGATGATGACTGAAGGGGTTACTAGAATGTATCCCTTCAAAGAAGAGGCTCTGGAACCACAGCAGGTGACTTCAACTGTTGAAAAAGTTAAAAGTTCCATCGCCCACCCATACGTGGGTGCCAGCATAGAACTTTACTTCTTCCAACTGGAGTGCAGATACTTGTTCAAAGAATTTACCGATGCATTTAAAACTTCCCCGTGGAGAATCCAGGGAAGCCTCGTTTTGAGATTTTAAAATTTGAGATTTTAAAAAAAATAAAATAACAAAAGCCCGTGACCAAAGGTCAACGGGCTTTTTTATTTTTTGATTTCTCGAACTTTTAAATTTTTTATTTTTCCTCTACTTCAATGGCTTCAGCGGCGCAGGCATCAATGGCTGATTTCAATTTTTCTTCATCAATTTTTTTCACTTCCTTGACTTCTGCTTTGCCGTCTTCATCAAGATAAAACATCTCGGGATACAAAAACGTACAGCTGCCGCAGCCCAGACATTTATCTTTATTCACCTTAATCTTTTTCATATTTAATTAATAGACAGAGCGACTTATAAATTGTATTTTTCTCGATAAAAACGAATGAGTTCTTCAACTAACGGAATACAGGTTGGATCACCTAAGCCAACCTTGGTTTTTTCCTGAACTTCTTCTAAGGTTTTAGCACCATCCAGTACTGCTTTTTCAATATCTTTTTCTGTAATTTTTAAAACTTTATCAATAACGCGACTGCCTTCGGGTTCAATTTTATCATATTGTCCGGTGCGACGATAATAATCATTAATAGCGTCGCGGAGGGCCTTGTCGCCCAAAACAGAACAGTGATATTTAATATCAGGTAACCCGCCTAATTCCTTAATAATATCATTGGGCGTAATTTTGCGAGCTTTTTCCAGAGTCATTCCTCCATTCCGCAAAATCATCTCTGATAAAACCGAAGTGGAAGCAATGGCGGAAGCGCAGCCAAAAGTGCGCCAGCGGGCATCTTTGATTTTTTCTGTTTTGGGATCAACCAAAATCCAGAATTTCATAACGTCGCCGCAAACTGGGCTGCCAATCATTCCCACGCCATTGTACTGAAATTTTTCTTCTTCGCCAGCTTTCATAAAATTGCGCGGATGCAAAAAATGATCTTTAACAGTTTCGCTATAAACCCACGGATTTCCTTTAGTTAAAACATCAGCCTCTTTCTTTTTCTTGTTTGTTTTTTGAGTTGAAGTCTTTTTCATGATTTTAATTTTAAAGAGATCGGCGATAATTCTCTTAATTCTTGAACGACCTTTTTTAATGTTTGAGTCAGGTAATTAATATCTTTTTTGGTGGTGTCTTTACCAAGAGTGATTCTTAAACTGCCATGGATGAATTCATTGGGTAAGCCAATAGCTTGGAGCACGTGGGAAGGTTGGAGGCTTTTGGAATGGCAAGCCGAGCCAGTTGAGGCGGCAATACCATATTCGTCAAGCTTTAAAACCAATGCCTCGCCTTCCACATCTAAAATCGTAAAATGGGCATTATTCGGCAGGCGATTTTTTAAATCTCCATTAACAAAAACTTTGGGAATAGTTTCTAGAACATTCTTAATAAGATAATCCCGCAAAAATTTTAATCTTTGCGATTCTTTTTCTTTTTCTTTCTGAGCCAGCTCTAAGGCTGTAGCAAAACCAATAATGCCGGGAACATTTTCTGTGCCTGATCGATAATTTTTTTCTTGACCGCCGCCATAGATGATCGGTTTGATTTCTACTCCCTCTCTTTTATAGAGAATACCAGTTGCTTTGGGGCCATAAATTTTTCCCCCATTTAAACTCATTAAATCCACGCCTAATTTATTAGGTTGAATATCTAAATAGCCGGCTGCTTGGCAAGCATCTGTATGAAAAAAGGGAAATGCAGTTTGATGTTTCTGACGAAAATCTTTAATAATTTGTGCAATTTTGGGAATGGGTTCAATAACGCCAATTTCATTGTTGGCATACATAATTGAAACAAGGATTGTTTGTTCATCAATTAATTGTTTTAATTGTTCTAAATCAATGAGTCCATTTTTTTGAACTTTCAAATAAACAGTTTCAAAACCTTCCTCCCTTAAAGCTTTCGCCGTTTCTAATTCTGCTGGATGTTCAATTGAAGAAATGATGATTTTAGGATGGGAAAATTGTTGACGATAGAAATGGGCCGTGCCCTGCAAGGCAAGATTAACTGATTCGGTGCCGCCATTAGTAAAAATAATTTCTTTGGGTTGAGTGCGCAAAATATTAGCTACTTTGGCGCGAGCCGATTCGATAGTCTGCTTGGCTATACGACCTTCCAAATAAAGCGAGGAAGGATTGCCAAATTGTTTTTGCCAAAATGGCTGCATGGCCTTAAGAACTTCTTTCCTCATTGGCGTAGTAGCAGCATAATCAAAGTAATAGCGCTTCATGTAAGTTGAGAAATTTTTATGCGACTTAATTGAGAATTAAAATTTTTAGAAAGAGTATTCCAGCAATTTTTAAGAGAGCAATGCGGTTGGCACTGAGGAGAGCAATTAATAAGGGTTACTGGTCCTTCAAGAATTTCGATAACATTTAAAAGAGAAATATGCTGGGGTTTAATTTTTAAGCGGTAGCCGCCGTTTTTCCCTTTTCGCGACTCGACAATTCCGTTTTTGACTAAGAGACGATTAATTTTTTGAAGATGGTAAAAAGAGGTTTTTGTTTGGTTGCAAAAAGAGCGCAAGCTAACAAAAGACGATTTTTCATTGCGTGCTAAATAAATGAGCCAGCGCAGAGCGAGTTCAATTTGTTTAGAAATTTTAATACTTTTGAAATTCATACTATTAAATACTTATTTTAAAAATAAATTAGCAGTTGTCAATGAAGGCAATAAAATAGCGCAACAAAAAGAAGAGGCGTACGCCTCTTCTTTTTGTTGCATTAAATCAATTTATTTCATTACTGTATAAACAACCTGAACTTTCAATCCGCCGCCACCTTCTTCATAAAACATTTGAATGCTCATTGAATTCCGATTTTGCTTGGCAAAAATATTATAAATACCGTCGACATTCGCATTATTAACTATCGTCCATCCATTTTGATTGAGGTAAGCAATAAATTTATCGGCATTTTCTTGAATTGATTTCTGAGAATAAAAAGCAATATTTGCTTGAGAGATCCCTGTTTCTTTATCTGTTCGTTGTGTTGATTGCACTAAGGAAGTGCCAACTTCAAATGGGAAATCCTGAGGAAAGATTGTTGGCGGTACATCACCAAAATCTTGTTCTAAAGTAGTTGGTTTTTCTATTGAAACTGTTGGTTGAGCAGTATTACGACCAACGGTATACCCTACCAAGGCGGCAATAATAATTAAGACAATCGTGATCACCCAGCTCAATCCTTTTCCTCCCTTTTTTGGTTGTTGAACAGTTGTTTCGTTCATAATTTACAAAGCCAAGAGTATAATGGCCAAAATAATGATAATCACAATCACGACCCAAACCCAAGCGCTACTTTTTTTTGGTTTTTCGGCCGTTTGTTGTGGTGTTGGATTTTGATTTTGTTCGTCCATAATAAATTAAAAAAGTTAAAATCGACCTTGCCTCTTTTTTATTATACTCCAAAAATAAAAGTCAACCAAGTAGCTTGTGGATAAGAAATCTCTTTTTATTCTCGAAAAAAAGGAGTAAAATAAAGAAAATGAAGGAAGGTAACAGAGGTTTTACATTAATAGAAATGTTAGTAGTCACAGGAGTCGTGATTTTATTAAGCGGCATTTTGATTTTATATTCTCGGACAGGCGATCAGGTTAGTTTGATTTTAAGAGCGCGCACTCAAGTTATTGCAGATATTAATCGAGCGAAAAATTTAGCCATTACGGCTCAATCCTGGAGGGATCAAAATACTTGCGGATATGGCGTTTATTTCGATCCTTCTAATAATCGTTATATTATTTTTACTGAAGTAGCAATTGATTGCGCACGCGCCTCTCATCTTCGTCAAGAAGGAGGGGAGTATGATGTAGAAGTAATTCCTGTGCCTAGTCAATTTATTTTGGCAGCGTCCAACGTTAGTCAGGTCTTTTTTATGCCGCCTGATCCGACAATTTTTTTTAAACCATTAGATGTTAATCAACCAGATATTGAACAAGCGGAGATTGATTTTTATTTAGTTAATCAAACCAGTCCAGCCTTTCAAATCTTCATTAATTCCATCGGTCAGGTGTGGGGAATATAGAAGATTAAAATTTAAAGGTCAAATCTCAAAACGACGAAGAGGGGATGAAATTAAAAATCGAAAATCAAAATGACAATTAACGATAACGAAAATTCAAAATGTTATATCTAGCAGCAGTCAAAAATATAAACTCATTAAATCTAAAAATTACGAATAATAGTAGATTAATATTTACAAAGGGGCGGGCATAAATTTAGCAATGAAAAATCAAAGAGCAAAAAATAATAAAGGATTTAGTTTAGTTGAAGTGATGGTGAGCATCGGCGTTATTTTAGTAGGTTTTACGGGAGCTTTGACTTTAATTAACCGTTCCATAGCTTTTCATGATTTAGCTTATAGTCGTTTGACCGCCTCTTATTTAGCTCAAGAAGGAATCGAGATTGTGAGAAATCTTCGAGATGAGAACATTATTAAGAATCAAGAATGGAACTATGGTTTAAAATCAGGTACTTATCAAGTGCAATATAATTCTTCTTCACTTAGCGCTTATACGGGAGAAAATTTATTACTGGATTCAGTATCAGGTGTTTATACTTATGATGCCAACGAGAATACTCGGGAAACGCGTTACAATCGTCGAATCGAAATCCAAGTTATTTCTCCTGATTCTTTGGATTCTTCAGACGAAATCCGAGTTATTTCAATTGTTCGTTGGAGCAATCGCGGTGGAGATTTTGAAATTAGGGTCGAGGATCACTTGTTTAATTGGCTCTAAACATGAAACGAAAAAATAATAAAATTCAGAATGGCTTTACAATGGTAGAAACATTAGTTGCTTCAACCCTGTTTTTGATTGTTTTGACCATTACAACTTCCACTTTTTTACTTAGCTTGAGAACACAACGTTTTCTTTTGGCTTCTGTTAATGCCACAGAAAACATCTCCTATGCTTTGGAGGTAATGGGGCGTGAAATCAGAATGGGAAAAGAATTCTTTTCGCCTACTGCTGATACGTTGAATTTTTTGCTCACTAAAGACGGGGCTGAAAAGGCGGTTGTTTATCGTTTGAACAATTATCAGATTGAACGATCAATTGGCGGCGGACCTTTTGTGGCTTTAACCTCGCCTGACGTTCGAGTAATGGATCTGACTTTTCTTCCTCAAGGGACGGCGCGGGGAGATGGTAAGCAGGCGCGCATCACAGTTCTTTTGCGAATTGCCAGTTATGCAGGCGGCAAACAACTTGAAACAAATCTCGAAACAACATTAAGTAGTCGTCAGCCAGAAAGTTAAAATGAAAATAAATAAAGAAAAACAATTGAAAAATCAACAAGGACAAGCCATGCTCATTACGATGCTTATTTTAATGTCTTCTTTTCTGATTAGTATGGCTTTGGGGAGTTTGGTACTATATGAATTAAAATCCATGATTTTTACTGGGGAATCGGTTAAGGCACTTTATGCCGCTGAGAGTGGCTTAGAATGGCAACTCTATCAAGTTAATCATCCTGCTGGCGAAGGAGGAGAAAGCACAAGGCCTGTTATGACGAACGGCACTAGTTTTACAGTTACTCTTATTCCTAATAATGAAGGATATATCACTATTCGTTCTGTAGGCAAAAGCATTAATACTTATCGAGCTCTCGAAGTTATCTATTAATTCGTTCTTTAATTCTTTTATTTTATGGATCAAAAGATTACCAAGGAAGAGGCTAAAAAAAGAATTGAGAAATTAAAAAAAGAAATAAATTATCACCGTTATCTCTACCATGTTTTAGATAAAGAAGAAATTTCACCCGAGGCACTTGATTCACTTAAAAAGGAACTTTTCGATCTTGAGCAGCAGTTTCCTGATTTAATTACTTCTGATTCGCCCACCCAACGAGTAGGCGGCAAACCACTAAAAGAATTTAAAAAAGTAAAGCATCCGACGCCGATGCTTTCTTTTAATGATTGTTTTTCTGAAGATGATATGCGCGCTTGGGAAAAAAGATTTATGGATTTTTTAGGAGGCAAAGTTCATCGTTCAGATAAATTTTACTATTGCGAGCTCAAATTTGATGGTTTGGCTATTGAGCTTCATTATCAAGATGGAGTTTTTGTTTGCGGAGCGACGCGGGGTGATGGATATGTCGGTGAGGATGTAACACAAAATTTAAAAACCATTGAATCCATACCTCTACGTTTATTAGAAAAGGAAGAAGTCTTGGCCAATTTGAAAAAAGAAGGCCTGAATCATATTGTTGCCCGGCTGGAGAAAAATTTTCCGAAGGAAATTGTTGCCCGCGGTGAAGTTTTTATGAACCGTAAAGACTTTGAGGCGTTGAACAAGGAACAAATTAAAAAACATCAGAAACCATTTGCTAATCCTCGCAATGCTGCAGCGGGTTCGGTGCGACAATTGGATCCGAAAGTAACTGCAAGCCGCAAACTGGATTCCCACGCTTATAGTTTGGTAACTGATTTGGGTCAAAACACCCACGAAGAGGAGCATCTGATTCTGAAGGCCTTTGGCTTTAAAATTGACCGTCATAGCGAACCCGCTAAAAACTTAGAAGAAGTTTTTGCTTATCATGATAAGTGGTGGAAGAGTCGAGACCGTTTGCCTTTTGAAATTGATGGCGTAGTCGTAATCTTAAATAATGAGGAAGATTTTCGGCGCGCTGGGTATGTGGGAAAAGCGCCGCGTGCCGCCATCGCTTATAAATTTGCCTTGAAGCAAGCGACGACCCAAGTTCTTGATATTATCGTTCAAGTAGGTCGCACCGGCGTTTTGACTCCTGTTGCTATTTTGAAACCAGTGAACGTGGGTGGCGTAACGATTTCGCGCTCGACTTTGCATAATTTTGAAGAAATCAAACGGTTGGGATTAAAAATTGGCGATACGGTGATTGTGGGTCGGGCCGGAGATGTTATTCCTCAAATTCTTCAGGTTTTGCCCGATTTGCGTACTGGTAAAGAAAAAGAATTTCAAATTCCTGAAAAATGTCCGATGTGCGGTTCTAAAGTGGTTAGGGATAAGGAAGGGATAATTTATCGCTGCAGCAATAAAAATTGTTTTGCAATGAATCGACGGCGCTTGTACCATTTCGTTTCTAAAGCAGCTTTTGACATTGAGGGTGTCGGGCCAAAAATTATTGATCGTTTGCTGGACGAAAATTTAATTAGAGATGCTGCCGACCTTTTTCAACTAGAGGAGGGTGATTTAGCAGCCTTGGAACGCTTTGGCGAAAAATCAGCTGAAAATATTATTAACTCTATTACAACTCATAAAAAAATTGATTT
>Ga0209409_1001234_pt1 | contig 22521 bp, 16 predicted proteins | sample AD_JPNMR1_MetaG_FD_184424 | JGI IMG/M metagenome (GOLD analysis project Ga0209409, IMG submission 184424) | Active sludge microbial communities of municipal wastewater-treating anaerobic digesters from Japan - AD_JPNMR1_MetaG (SPAdes) (version 2) | ecosystem: Engineered > Bioreactor > Anaerobic...
AATTCTTAATCTTTTTTGAAGTTCTCTATCCATCAATTATCCTTCAAGTAGCATCTCTTTTAACTTTTTTGCATCAACATCGTCTGGCACCAGATCAAGAATCACATCACAATACTTAATTGCCTCCTCTTTCTGCCCCCTTTTATACGAAAGAATTGCTAAGTTACTAATAATTGAGATATCATCCGGATTTTTTTTAAGTGCCTTTCCAAAAAACATCTCACTCTTATAAAATATATTTAAATTCATATAGCATATTCCAAGTTCATTAAAAATTTCAGAAGAGTCGGGATTATATTTTAAGGCTAAATTAAAGTTAGCAATGGCTTTAGTATAATCTCCCAGTTTTCTATTTGCCACTCCCCTTAGGTAATAACCATGCCAGGACTTAGGGTATTTTTTTATATATCTATCAATAAATTCAAAAGCCTCCTCATCTCTATCACTTGCTATTAGTTCTGTTGCAAATTTATAATCCTCATCAATAATGCCAGAAGTTTTAATATCAGATAAAAAATCAAGTATCTCCTTTTTTCTATTTTCATCTTCTGTTATTTTTAAGAATTCCTGAAAATATTCAATAGCCTTTTCATAATTTTCCCGTATTACATAGAATCTTCCAAGATAATAGAGGGCGTTTTCTGTCTTTTCCTCAAATTGATCCACAGCCTTATAGTAATCATAGGCAATATCTTCCATTTTGATAGCCTCTTTATCTCTCCCTCTTCTATAAAGATATTGAGAAAATTCATCATAGCATATTGCTAAATTAAGAATAGAGTTTAAAGAATCTGGTTTTAAAGAATAGATCACCCTGAATAGTGCTATTGCCTCCTGAAAATTTTCTCCTTTTTCAGCCTCATAAGCAATATTGGCAAGCCTTATCTCAATATCTGGTTGAACTGTTAATAAAAAATCCCTATAATAATCAAGATGTTCATTTTCAGGTTCATTCATTAAGACTTTTATTATGCCAGAGATTATATTTTCTGGAGTGATATCATTGATCTCTATTGCCCTTCCTTCTTCAATGGAGACTGGAAGTGGGATATCCTCTCTTACAAGAAAATTATTAATGTAAAAATCCCTCTTCCCTTCCATTGAGATAAAAAATAGACCATTCTTTGAAAAATCTTTATCCATTTATCTTAATTTAGCCTCGCATTTACTCTCTAAATTTTTAAGAATTTTTTCCAAAGCAATATCTACCTCTTTATCTGTAAGAGTCTCTCTAATCTTATTAAACTCCATATTTATTGCTATTGAATAGTGTCCTGATGGTATATTTTCTCCTCTATATATATCAAATATTCTAACATTTCTTAAAATATCAATATTAGATTCTCTAACTACCTTTAAAATGGTTTCTGAATTTATCTTTTCAGGCACTATTAATGCAAGATCCCTTTCTGATGATGGAAATTTAGGAATTTCTGAATATTTTATCTTAGAGTTATGATATTCAAATAATAAATTAAGATTTATCTCTAAAAGGTAGCATTCTGTCTCAATATCAAAATTTTTTGCAATAAGAGGATGAAGTTCACCAATAAGCCCTATCTCTTTATTATCAACAAGTATATTTGCCTGTCTATAAGGATGAAGATATGAATAGTTACTTTCTCTATAAGAGGCATTCACCCTTGCATAAGAGATGATCTGTTCAACAATCCCTTTTATATCATAAAAGTCATATCTCTCTTCTTCTTGTGTATGATCTTTAAAATATTTAATACCTGCAAGAGCAACACCACAATTTAATGTTTCAATTGGCAATTCATTTTTTGGATCCGGCTTACTAACATATCCAATTTCAAATAGAGATAGTGATCTATTTTGCCTATTGAGATTAAATGAGACTGTTCTTATTAAACCCGGTATTAAAGAGTTTCTCATTCCCTGATACTCATCTGAAAGTTGAATATCCATTCTAACAATATCTCTCAATTTATCATCTTTTGAAAGTCTCATCTTATTGAATAGATAATCCCCGACAAAACTCAGATTCATTGTCTCATCACATCCAAGACCATAAAGAAGATATCTTATATCTCTACTAAATTTTTGAAATGGTGTCAGCAATGCACAATTAACCGAAGGATAAACAGTTGGCTTTATATTATTATAACCATAAATTCTTGCTATCTCCTCAGCAATATCCTCTTTAATTGAAACATCATTTCTCCATGATGGAACATAAATTGTAAATTCATTATTATCAACTTTAACATTAAATCCAAGAGAGACTAAAATCTTTTTCATCTCTTCACTCGTGATATCTGAACCGAGTTTGTTATTTATCCATTCTTGAGTAACTTTTATAACCGGCTCCTCCCATTTCTGAGGATAAACATCTATTATACCCTCACAAATCTCACCTATTCCTAATTTATCAAAATAGTATAACGCTCTTTTTAATGCTGTATCGACATTTGCAAGATCAATTATTCTTTCAAACCTATATGATGACTCACTTCTTAATCCTAATCTCTTTGATGTTCTTCTTATATTCTGATGCTTAAAAAATGCTGCCTCTAAAAATACATTTTTTGTATTTTCTGTCACCTCACTTATTGAACCACCCATTATCCCACCTATACACTGCCCCTTTTCTGGATCTGCTATAATGATATCATCTTCTATTATCTTTCTCTCTACATTATCAAGTGTCTTTAATATCTCATCCTTTTTCCCATTTCTTACAATAATCTTTTTTGAATTTATCTTATCCATATCAAACGCATGAAGTGGCTGATTACATTCAAGCATAACATAATTTGTAATATCAACAATATTGTTTATTGGTCTTATGCCAGCCTTAACTAGTCTTAATTGCATCCATAAAGGAGACGGCTTTATAACAACATTTTTTATAACTGCTCCACAATATCTCTTACAATTAGGGGTATTTATCTCAACAGAAAATATATCAGATGCCTTTTCTTTTATTGTCTTGTATGCTGTGGAAATATCTTTTTTTCTTGCATCAAATTGAGCAACAACCTCTCTTGATATTCCAATCATTCCAAGACAATCACCTCTATTTGCCGTAAGCTCAACTTCGATTACCTTATCTTTAAAACTGGCGATTTCAGAATATAATTTACCATTTTTGACTTCTTTTTCAATAAATATCGCATAATCTCCTTTTAATTCAAAACCTAAATCTTCCCATCTAACAAGAATTCCTTCACTATCTATATTTTTAATCTTTGTCTTTTTTACTTCAAGCCCTGACTTTAATTTTGCACCTTCAAGAGCAACCAATATCTTATCCCCCTCTTTAAGAGTGGAAAGATTTGTTATAATCTGCTTAATATTTCCAGCATCCACTTTTAATACAAAAAGATTATCTGCTTCTGGATGTTTCTTAATCTCTTTAATCTCCCCAACAACTATATTATCTGTCTCAATTCCAGTCTCCTTAATTCCTGCAACTTCAATCCCACTTAGATAAAATTTTTTTGCGATCTCTTCTACCTCTACATTTATATCAACTAATTCTTTTAACCATTCATAAGATATATTCATTTTAATCTCCTCTTATTTAAATTGATGTAAGAATCTAATATCATTCTCCATAAATAATCTTATATCATTTATCTGATATTTTAATAAGGCAATTCTCTCAACACCCATACCAAATGCCCAACCAGTAAATATTTCTGGATCATAGCCTCCCATTCTCAAAACATTTGGATGAACACATCCAGCCCCAAGTATCTCAAGCCAGCCAGAATGTTTACAGAAAGGACACCCCTTACCCATACAGAATATACAGCTAACATCTACTTCAGCCGATGGCTCTGTGAATGGAAAGAAAGAAGGCCTTAATCTTATCTTTGTAGATTCACCAAACATCTTCTGACTGAAAAGTTGTAATATGCCTACAAGATCTGAAAATTTAACATTCTTATCAACTACAAGTCCTTCTACCTGATGAAATTGAACAGAATGGGTTGCATCTATATTGTCTCTTCTAAATACTCTTCCGGGACATATTACCCTGATAGGATTTGGTTTCATTTTATGCATGGTTCTTGCCTGAACCGGCGAAGTATGAGTCCTGAATAAAACCTTTTCATTTATATAGAATGTATCCTGAGCATCTCTTGCAGGATGATCATCTTCAAAATTCATTGATTTAAAATTGTAATATTCTGTATCGATCTCAGGCCCTTCTTCTATAGCAAATCCAAGTCCTAAAAATATATCTTCAATCTCTTCAAGGATAATTCTCAAAGGATGCTTTACACCTATTTTATTTATCCTTCCTGGTAATGTTATATCTATTTTTTCAGAATGTAATTTTTGATTTAATTCAATTATCTCTATCTCTTTCTTTTTAGTTTCGATAAGATCTTCTATTGCCTTTTTTGTTTCATTAATAAAAGCACCAACAATTGGCCTTTCATTACTGGAAAGTGTTCCTAATTGTTTACTAAAATTAATTAACTCTGACTTTTTCCCAAGATAATGAATTCTTAATTCTTCAATTTCTTTACTATTGGTTGCTTTTTCTATTTTAAATAAAGCATCTTCTTTTATTTTTTGAATTTTACTTTTTATTTCTTCCATAAGCATTCCTTAAAATATAAAATGGATTTTTTTATACTAAAAATTTTAAAACTTGTCAAAAATTTTTATCTGACAAACAAACACCAAGGGTGATTTTATTTTTAGGCAGTTAAAAAGATAGAATTATCCTAAGGTAAATTTTGAGTAAGAAACATAGAATAGAAAAATCTTAGAAAAATTAATAATCTTTACAAGAATTTTATCTCTAAAAGCCGAAATTTTGAGTCAAAAGTAAGGATGAAGTATTGGTCGGGCTGGGGATGGCGACGGATATCAGGCGGCATCACCTTCCCCTTATCCTTCTTCACAACCACAGCCTTCCTTGTTTTTAATTCTTCTAGTTTCCTTTTTAGCCTCTCAATTTTATCTTCAAACTCCTTTTCTCCCAATGTCTCCACTCCAAGAAAATACTCCTCCAGTATCTCCCTTACAAGCACAGCCATACTGAATGTATTTAGATGGCTATGAATTAACTTTAATTGATTGTATAGCTTTTTAGGAAGATATACTCTTACTCTATGCGTTGCACAGACTATTGGATATTCTTTTTCTCTTCTTTTTTCTTTGAGATGCTTTTTATCAAGAATAGGAATAATCTTTTCAAAGATCTCTCTCATTAAACAAGAAAGTGAGAGAGATCTCTTTTTTGCTAAATTTTTAATTTTTTCTAATAAAGTTTTATTTATAACAAAATCATACTTTTCCATATTTTTTCCTCCTTACAAAAAAATTGTTTTCTAATTATTAATCACAAAATTTTTGAAAAAATCCTTTACAACTTTTAAAAAAAAATTAGAAAATTTTTCTCTAAAAATAGGTATATAATGAGTTAAAAATAAACTTAAAAGAAATGTGGAAGATTTAAGAGAAACTAAATATTGAATTGCGAAAGATAGGAATGAATTGCAGCCTATATTCCATTTTCTCTGATGTAAACGATTATTTTTTGCTTAAATTTAATTCAAAATTTTGCCTAAGAAAAATACAATTTTTATAAAAATAAAAATTTTTATTTCAATTTTCAAATTATCCTCTATAAAACAAAATCTATATGTAAGAAAACATTATATCTTTTAAAAACAAACTTAAAATTAATTTTTTTATAGTTTTTAAAATATCCATAAAAATTTTGACAAAATATAATAATTTTAATATATTAAATAATGTAAAGTATAAATTTTATTTTAAAAAGGTTTAATTAAATGGAATATCAAATATCGTTTTGTCTTTTTCTCTCTAATATCAGTATAGCTACTAATTTATCAAATATACTATTAAGTAATGGGATTTTCAATATTATAATAAATAGTTACGAAGATCTCCTTAAATCATTAGAAAATAATAAATTTGATTTTATTATGATCGATTTTGATTTTGGAGATGAGATTGGATTTAAAGTTGCCAATTTTTTAAAAGAAAATGAAAAATATAGTTCTATTTATTTAATAGGAACATCTTTTAATTCACAGGAAAAATTTATAAGAGATTTACAAAAATATAATTTAATCTATTATTTTATAAAACCAATTCAGGAAGAAATTTTCCAAGAAAAAATAGAAAAACTCATATCTAAGTTTAAAAACCATCTTCCTCAAAGAAAACATATAAGAGTTACACCTCCGGAAGATGAAATCATAAGAGTAAATTTTAAATTAAGAAAAATTTCTAAAAGAATATCTGGAAAAGTTCTTGATCTATCGTTAGGCGGACTCGGTATAGAACTTTATAACTTTGAAAACGAAGAAGAAGTTAAAGAAGGAAATTTAATTGAGCATGTAATTTTTGAAGTGGATAATAAAGAAGTTGATGTTGATGCCAAGATAGTTAAACAGAAAGAAAATTTTATAGCAATAAGTTTTACACATTTTTATAAAAATAGTTATGATATTCTCTACAAATATATAATGAAACAATTAAGTGGTTAATATTAAATAAAAATCGTAACTTTTAACACTTATTTTTCCGAAAAATTAATATTATAATTTTTAGTTGCAAATTAGAAATTTTTAATATATATTATTAATTTATGGAGGATTTTTATGAGAAAAATTTTTACTTTTATCTTTATTCTTGGTGGATTCTTACTATTTGCTGAGATAAATGTGCAGGTATTTCCTATAAACAAACAACAATCATCTGGAGTTTATGTAAGAAAAGGGGAGAGTATTAAAATAGAAGTAAAAGGTGAATGGTCATTATGGGATAAATATAAACCAGTGGGCGGAGAAGGGCATCCATTTAATGCAAATGAATTTGGCAATTGGGGAGTTTTACTTGGCAGAATAGGAAATGGCGATATATTTGTCGTCGGAAAGGGAACTGAAATCAAGAGTAATAATGATGGCATACTCTATCTTTTTCCTAATAAGGGGAAATATTTAATAGAAAATCCGAGTGGATCTCTTAATGTTACAATAATTGGTGGTATCACAGTAGAAGAATGGATAAACAGTTTATTGTCAAGGGGTAAAAAAATAGAATTTGATCCAAAGAATGGCTTTCTTAATACAAAATTATATATTAAAGAAGGAACAACATTAGAAATATACGCAATAGGTTACTGGACAATGTGGGATGGGGTATATCCAGAAGTAAATGCAGAAGGACATGAATTTATTGCAAATGGAATTCCATGGGGTAAACTAATAGGAGGTATTGGGGCTTCATATGGAGTAAACAATTATACATTTTCTATAGGTGAGAAAAATATCATAAAGATAGAAAAGGCGGGTTTATTGACTCTATATCCTCATATCAGTAATTATGTTGCTGTTAAAAATGGTAAAATGGATATTTATATAATTGGTGGCAATGAGGCAACAGAGGAAGAGATTCAGAAGATAGATAATGAGGTGAGAAAAGAAATTGAAATAAAGATGATAGACCGATTAAATAGTTATAGAAAAGCATTAGGATTGCCAGATCTTGTTATAAATGAATCTTTGAGTAATTGTGCATTTGGTCATGCCAAGTATCTTGCTATAAATAAACTATTCACAAGGGATCAGGAGCAGGGGAAACCCGGATTTACAGGGATAACTTTTGAGGAGAGATTAAAAAATAGTGGTTTTATTGGGAAAGCCCGTGAAATGTTCTGTCAGACAGATCTTTCAGATGATCCATTAAATCTATTTTTTAATTCTGTATATCAGAGATTAAGACTTATGAATCCAGAAATTAATTCTGTTGGCTATGGTTCTTACAGAGTTGATGATGATATTATTCATGTTTTTAACTTTGGTTATATAGGAGAAAATGATACACCAGTGCAATGGGATGTAATAAAATATCCTAATGATAATGCGACAAATGTCAATCCAGTATGGAATGGGATAGAAAATCCAGATCCATTGCCAAAAGGAACAGCAAAACCAGTTGGCATACCGGTAAGTATTCTTTTTAAAGAGCAGATTAAAAATGTGGTAAAAGCAGAATTAAAAGATCCAGAAGGAAAAGTTATTGACTCTATTTTGATTTATCCAGGAAATGATATTAATAACAAACAGATAAACTCAGTGACAATTATTCCTAAGATGATGCTAAATAAATTTACAAAATATACAGTATATGTTGAAGTAGAATTAGGCGCCAGTGGAGAAAAGAAAACATTTAGCTGGTCATTTGAAACTGGAGAGCCAAAAGAATAAAGTATAGTATACTATTCTTTTAAAAACTGATATTACTCAAAAATTTATATGAAAGTTAAATGGAATATATTAATATCACTATTATTTTTTTTGTTTAATTGTGAAAAAAAAATTGATTATTTAGAAAAATACAAAAAACCAGTAAAAAGAATACAGGATATTTTAAAAGAAGATAAAGGGTATGATTTATTATATAAAAAAAACAGCATAAATTTAAAAAATAATTTCCCTTTTTATATTATTACTAAAAATGCTATTTTGTTATTAAAATTCCCATCTGAAAAATCAACATTGCCAAAAAATTATATAAAATTAAAATTTGGTGATATTGTTTTTCCAGTTAGCGGCTATGAACCAACAAATCATTACTTCTATGTGAAAACAATAAATAATGTTTATGGATGGATTCATAATAGTTATGGCATATCTCTTGATACTTCAGAGGATCCTAATTTATACTTTTTTTCAAATAAATATTATTTAAAAAGATATACTGATTCTAATGGCAATATCGATAATTCAAATCTTGTGATATTAATAAAAAATATTGTGCCAATACTTCTTGATAATTTTGAAACTATTGGTTGGTTTTATCCTTCTGATTATGAACTTGCTTTAGATTTATCTCTGTTTGCTGTTTCCATAGCAAGTGATCAGGATACATTATTTCATTCTGCATCATCTTATGATTGGAGTGTAAATGAAGTAGTGGTTGCCAACAATCTTTTAGCAGATTCTTATCATAAATTAAATGAGTATGATAAAGCAATAGCAATTCACGAAAAATTATTAAAGAATCAATATTTCTGGAAAAGATCTGACAACTCTCAAATTGGAGGCCTTAATTCTGTTGTAAAATTGGTTAAATTATATCTTGATAAATTAAAAAATACAAAAATAGGGACAAAAGAATATAATATTTTAAGAGATAGAATTGTAGAATTAATTTTAATCCCGGGTGATAATTATAGCCATTTTGGAGTATTTGATAAAAAATGGAGACTTACTGCAAGTGAATGGCTTTTAGACATTTTAAAAAATAATGTATCAACAGAAGAGTTTTATATTTTTTGCAACTTATTAGAAAAAAAAACCGTTTCAGAAGGATTTGCAGATCTTATTGTGGTATACAGGGCTTTAGCTTTATATAAAGAAGGAAAAAAAGATGAAGCATTAAAAATATTTTCTTCTCTAAAACCTAAAAAAAATTTTACACGTTCCTTAAACATTGATGATTGGTTAAAAGAAAATCAAATAGCCCCAGAAAGTATTATTTATCAATATGATTTTTAGTTAAAAAAAATAGTAGTATAATTTTATTATGTTTACTTTAACTTTCTTTAACTTTTAAGAAAAAAATCAACCTTTTTATAGACCACCAATTATCGTATTTCTTTCTTATCTTCATAATAATTTATTTAGAAAATATAATAAATAAAAAAAATTTTTTTTAAAGAAATTACTTTTTTATTCTTGATTTTATATTTTTTATTTTATATAATAATCTCACAAACTACTGGGAGGAATTCTTGTTTAAAATTAAGTTTTGGGGAGTAAGGGGGTCTATTCCCTGTCCTGGTCCCTTAACAGCAAAATATGGTGGCAATACATCCTGTATTCAGATAAAATTAGGACTTGATTATCAAATAATAATAGATTGTGGATCAGGGATAAGAGAACTTTCTGCATCTCTATTATCAGATCCAGAAATAAAAAAACCTTTAAAAATATATCTTTTTTTATCCCATACTCACTGGGATCATATAATGGGGTTCCCATTTTTTACTCCTATTTATATACCTAATTCTGAAATAGATATTTACGGACCTGTATCCTTTGAAGATGAGCCTCTTGATAAAGTGGTAGGTGGACAACTTACTTATAGATACTTTCCTGTAAGAATAGATGAATTAAGATCAAATATAAAATATCAGAGATTAAAAGAGGGTTCAATGGAGTTACCCCATGGAGTTAAAATAAGTTATAAATTCTTAAATCATCCAATAATGTGCCTTGGATATAAAATAACTTATGAAGGAAAAACTTTTGCAACCTGCTATGACCATGAACCTTTTATAAATCTATTTGAAAATGATCCAGAAAATAGAGAAGAGGGTAGAATTGCCTGTGAAGAACAAAATAGAGCAATCTTTGAATTTTATAAAAATGTGGATCTCTTAGTTCACGATTCACAATATACAACAGTAGAGTATAGTAAATATGTCGGATGGGGTCATTCCACATACAAATATGCAATAACTCAGGCTTTAAAAGCAAGAGTAAAAAAACTTGCACTTTTTCATCATGATCCAAATAGAACTGATAGACAACTCGATAGTATTCATAATGTATTTAAAGATAAATTTTTAAAATACAATCTTGAGGTATTTCCTGCAAGAGAGAAAGAGGAGATAGAATTATGAGTAATTATAATTTTGTCCATTTACATAACCATACAGAATATTCTATTTTAGACGGAATGATATCTTTAAATATAAAAAGAGAAAAAAATCTTATAAAAAAAGCGAAAGAATATGGGATGAATGCTGTTGCAATAACAGATCATGGCAATATGTATGGTGTTATAGAATTCTATAAAGCATGTAAAGAATATAAAATAAAACCAATAATTGGCGTTGAATTTTATATTGCTTCTGGCTCAAGATTTGATAAGAATAGTCAAAAAGATAATTCCCATATACTTTTAATAGCAAAAAATTTAAAAGGATATAACAATCTAATTAAATTATCATCATTGGCTTTTTTAGAAGGTTTTTATTACAATCCAAGAATAGACAGAGAACTACTCGAAAAATACAATGAAGGGCTTATCTGCCTTTCTGCTTGTTTATCTGGAGAAATTCCAAAATTGATTCTTCAGGATAAAATTGAGGAGGCAGAAAAACTTGCTCTTTATTATCAAGAATTATTTGGAAAAGACTCTTTTTTTCTTGAAATGCAAATCCATGGTATTAAAGAAGAAAAGATTGTGGCAAAGTCTTTATATGCGATGTCTAAAAAATTAAAAATTCCACTCGTGGCAACAAATGATTGTCACTATCTGGAGAAAGAGGATGCAGAGGCTCATGATGTGTTACTCTGCATTGGCACAAAGAAAAAACTCTCTGATTCAAATAGAATGAAATTAAAAGGGGACTCTTTTTATTTTAAGAGTGAAGAGGAGATGGCAAAAATTTTTTCTGAAATTCCCAAGGCACTCTCTAATACCCAGATTATTGCAGAGATGTGCGATCTAAAGATAGACTTACCTGGACCTGTTCTGCCAGACTTTAAAGTCCCAGAAAACAAATCAAAAGAGGAGTATCTCAAAGAGTTAGCAATAAATGGTTTAAAAGAGAGATATGGAGAAATAAATAAAGAATTAATGGAAAGACTTGAAAGCGAGTTAACAACAATAAATAAAATGGGTTTTGCTGGCTACTTTTTAATTGTTGCTGATTTTGTCAATTTTGCAAAAAAGAATAATATCTGGGTTGGACCTGGGAGAGGTTCTGGAGCAGGAAGTCTTGTTGCATATTCTTTAGGTATAACCAATCTGGATCCATTGCCTTATGATCTTCTTTTTGAAAGATTTTTACATGAATATAGATATACAATGCCAGATTTTGATATTGATTTCTGTCAGGAGAGAAGAGAAGAAGTTATTAATTATGTAATTAATAAATATTCAAAAGAAAAGGTGAGTCAGATAGTAACATTTTCAAAAATGAAGCCAAAGGCTGTTATAAAAGATGTTGGGAGGGCTCTGGATATCCCATTCTCAAGAGTAAATGAAATATCAAAATTAATTCCAGATAAAATAAAATCTTTTAAGAGTATGATAGAGGAGAGCCCAGAGTTAAAAGAAATTGCACAAAATGGCTCTGAAATAGAAAAAAAACTTCTTGAAATTTCTGAGAAATTGGAAGGAATTACAAGGCACACCTCTGTTCATGCTGCTGGAATAGTAATAGGAAAAGAAGAAATTACAAATTATGTTCCTCTTCAAATAGTTAAAGAAAAAAAATCAGAAGATATAATTACAACTCAAATTGATGGAAGATTTTTAGAAGATTGTGGCCTTGTTAAAATGGACTTTTTAGGACTTATTACTCTTACTGTTATGCGAAATTGTGTTGAATTACTTGCCAAAAGGGGGATATCACTTGATATAAATAAAATCCCTCTGGATGATCAGGAGGTCTTTGGGGTATTTGCAAAAGGTGATACTGATGGGATATTTCAATTTGAAAGTCCTGGAATGAAAAAATATTTAAAAAAGTTAAAGCCAACCTGTCTTCAGGATCTAATAGCAATGAATGCCTTATATAGGCCAGGACCAATGAAATACATAGATAACTATATTGCAAGAAAACATTTAAAAGAGAGTGTAGAATATGATCATCCTCTTATAGAACCTATATTAAAAGAGACTTATGGTATAATAGTATATCAGGAACAGGTAATGAAAATCGCTCAGGTTCTTGCCGGTTATGATCTTGGATCTGCTGATATGTTAAGAAGGGCAATGGGTAAGAAAAAAAGAGAAGAAATGGAAGTTCATAAAAAGATCTTTGTATATGGTAATAAAGATGAGATAGAAAAGATAAAACAGGAAAATCTATTATTAAAAGAAAAAGGGGAAAAAGAGAAAAAAATTCCAAAAGAAATAAAAGGTGCTATAAATAATGGAGTAGATGAGGCTACAGCAAAAAAAATATTTGAAAAAATGGAGGAGTTTGCAGATTATGGTTTTAATAAGAGTCATGCAGCAGCCTATTCTTATTTAGCATATCAAACAGCATATTTAAAAAAATACTATCCAGTAGAATTTATGGCATCTTTAATAAATTCAGAAATAGGTAAACCAGATAAACTTTTAGACTATTTAACAATTTTAAATAATATGAATATAAAATTATTACCGCCAGATATAAATAAATCTTTTATGAGATTTACTGTTGAGGATGGAGCAATTAGATATGGATTGACTGGAATAAAAGGAGTTGGAGATGCTGCTGCCTTTTCAATAGTCAATGCAAGAAATGATAAAAATCAATTTGTTGATTTTTTTGATTTTTTAGTCTCTGTTGATTTAAGAGTGGTAAATAAGGCAGTATTAGAGATATTGATTAAAATTGGAGCATTTGACTCTCTTAATCATAGTAGAAAGGATCTATTAGACAATCTTGATACATACATTGAAGAAGCTCAAGAATTACAAAGGGATAAAAATTCTGGACAGATATCTCTCTTTGATAATATAGAAATTTCAAAAAATGATAAAAACAAAAAAGAGAGCCCGGATTTTACATTTGAGGAAAAATTAAAGATGGAGAGAGATATTGCTGGAATATATTTTTCTGGCCATCCTCTGGATCCATACAAATATTATATAAAAAAGAATGGTTTTGATAGCATAAAAACAATTGAAAAAAAGGCAGAAGAGATTAAAAAACAAAAAAATAGTTTCTTTGAATTTAAATTTCAGACTTATGGAATTATGGTTAAACATAAAATAAATTTATCCAGTGATAATAAAAAATGGGCAATTGTTACAATAGAAGATTTTAAAAGTTCAAAAGATTTTTATATTTTTAATAACAAATTTGAACAATTAAAAGATAAATTGCAAAACAATAAACCAATAATTATAAAGGGGGTATGCAAGATGAAAAAAGAGGATGGTTTCTCTTACGTGATAGAAGAAATTCTTGATCTTCAAAAAGAGAAGGAAAAAGAGACATCAGAATACCATATCTATCTAAAAAATGTTGAAGCAAAAGTAGATGAATTAACAGCATTCAAATTTGATCTATTAAATCTAAATGGTAGTTTGCCTCTCTATTTCCATATTAAAGAAGAGAATGGTCAAGAGACAATTATTAAATCTGATACTATTTTTGCACCAAACGATCAGGAGTTATCTTTAGCATTCGTAGAAAAGTATAAGTTTATCGAAAAAATAAAGATATTATAGTTAGATTATTTATATCCTATTGATATTAAAATTTCTTTTAATTTTTCCTTTTCTGCCTCTAATATATTTTCTTTTAATATATATTCATCTGAAAAATTATCTACTCTATATTTTGATAATAGAAAACTTCTATCATCTGGGTTTTCTATTTTATTAAGAATTAACCTCTCAAATTTTTCGATTTTCATTTTTTCTGGAATATTTACTTTAATCTTTTTCTCAATTTTTATCTCTTTTTTTTCTTCTTTTTGCTTAATTAATTTAAATTCCTTCTTTTTTGCCTCCTTTTCAATCTTTTTTAACATAGAATTCTCAACATTTTTTGACTCATTTTTCTTATTTCTTTTCTCTTCTTTTTCCCTTAATTTCTTTTCTCGTTTCTCTCTTTTTTTATTTAATTTCTCCTGCTTTAATAATGCCTTCTGCTCCTTTGTTACTACCTTTATATCTCTTATAATCTCCTTTTCACCTTTTGTTTGCAATTTAAATGCGACAACTAAATTTCTCATCTTCTGAACTTCCATTGAGAGTTGATTTCTTGTTCTACCCAGAGCCTCTATTGATTTAAGATTCTTATTTGCCTCATCAGAAAAAGAACTTATGATATCCATTATTATCTGACTTCCTTTACTCTCCTCCTCTGCTGCTGTATATATTTGATTTACAATATTTGTTATATCCTCAATACTCTGATTAATCTTATTCAATGCATCAATTACTTCCCCTGTTTTATCTACACCAGCCTTGATTCTTTTCTCATTCATCTTTATTAATATACCTATCTCATTTGCCGCATCATTAACCTGTAAAGCAAGTTTTCTTATCTCATTTGCAACAACATTAAATCCTTTACCTGCTTCACCTGCTCTACTTGCCTCAATTGCTGCATTTAAAGAGAGTAACCTTGTCTTTTCAGAAATTCCATTAATCAACTCTGTTATAAAATTTATTTCATTACTTGTATCAGCAATCTTTTTTATCTCTTCAATCATTTCGTTTATAATACTATTAGAATTTTCTGCCTGTTCTTTTGCATGCTCTGTTAATTTTAAAGACTCTTTGACATTCTGAGCAACCTGTTTTATAGATTGATTTAACTCTTCAAAAATTGCAGAGCTTTCAGAAATCGAAGCCGCCTGTTTTTTTATTGTTGCATCAAAATTTGTAATTACTGTATCGAGTGTCCCTTGATATCCTACAAGATTATTGGAAGATTTTTGAATATTTGATAAAACTTCATTAATCGTATTTAACATTCTTTTAAAATTCTTATAAAGATGCCCTATCTCATCTTTTGATTCTGAAACTATATCAACATCTAAATACCCTTGACTTACCTTATTGGTTGCATAGTCAAGAGTTATTAATGGATATGCAAGTGAATTACTTACTATTATAGAAATAATTATAATAACTATTACAAAAAGAAGTGCTATTATAACTATTTGTAATATTATTCTATAAATTGGTCTATAAATAAGATCTTTTGGATAAAAATAGACTATTTTTATACCACATTGCATATCGCTAAAAGCATTTGTATCAATTATAAAACCCAAATATTGATTATGATATTTTTTTTCAACCTCTTCGTCATTTATCAATTCTTTTCTTACTTCTTTATAAGAAAAATCAAAATAGGTGGAAGTATCACTCACATTAAATTTCCATTTTCCTTCAGCTTCTCCATTTAAAAGATCCTGAATCATAGGACTATTAAGAATAGAAGGATCTGCATTGATCAATTCGGTATAAATATCCTTTTCTGGGTCATTATCATATTCTGGTTCAATTGTCTTTCCTCCCCAGTTTGAATACATTACATCATTTTTATAATCAAGAATATAGATTGTTCCCTGATTAATACCTGATATATTTTTAATAGTATTGGGAATAAATCCTTTGTCTCCTTCGTTACTAAGAAGAACAACTACAAAAACATTAAAATCTGGTGGATTTGGACAGCTATTTTCATTTATTACTGGCCATAAAAAGGCAGTCCATTTCTCGTATTCCTGCCGAAATGTCTCTTTTGCCAATCTTCCCATTCTAACTCTTGCTGCCATAAGTGTCCCACTTTCATTAAATTGCTTTTTTACTTCTTCTACTGCATCAAGAAATAAAGGATCACTTTCCATAAAAATTCCATAATCTGGACGAAGATTCATTCCACCACCTTCCCATTTAGTGTACGGTGTATCAGATTTGGGAGAATATAAATTTTTATTTACAATGACACTTACCCCTGGTATATTTAATGTTATTGCTATATTTCTTAAACCAGTAGTCTGGCCTGGTAGTCCTACAACAATATCATCAACATTTTTTTCTTCTATGCCGTCCCTAAATTTTTTTCTATAAATGTTACTTTTTATCTCATCAGATTCTACAAGTGAAGGTATTTTATTAGCATAATTCTGGTATTCATTATTTATACTTGTGGCAACCTGAAATAAGAGTGTCTGGTTTATATTAATTTTTTCTTTTTCAAGAGTTTTAATTATACGATCACTTATAAACCATGCTGTAATAGTCAATGGTATGATTGCAATTGGGAGTATTATAAGTATCAATCTCCATTTTAATTTAAGAGTTCTCTTTTTTATTAAAGGCATTAAAGATAGTCCTGATTTTAAATTTATATAAAAATTATCGTAATAAAAATAATATTTATTAACATTTATTTTTCTATTATAATGCCATTTTTAGATATAAGCATTTTTCTTGAAAACAAAAGAATCAGTAAAGAAGAAATAGAATTTACCGTAAAAATGGCAATCATTATCATTATTTGATATTTTATAGCAACCAATGGAGTAGAACCACCAAGTATCTGGCCAGTCATCATCCCGGGTAATGAGACTATTCCAACGGTAGTCATTGTTGCTATTGTTGGTAAAAGGGAGGCTTTGTATGATTCTACTATAAACTTATGACTGGCTTCCTCTATTGTTGCACCCAAAGAAAGATATGAATAATACTCTTTTTTGTTATTAAGAATAGTCTTGTAAAATCTCTCTATTGCTAATGAATTCGCATTCATACTATTGCCAGTAAGCATGCCGGCAAGAGGAATTAAATATTTTGCATCCCAGAAAGGTTTTGGTTTAATAATAACAATAAGTATTAATCCTAAAATTATAGTAACCCCTATGAATATTGAAAGATAATTAATAAATAAGAATCCCTTTATATTTATTTTTGTTCGTTTAATCACATTATAATCTGCTACAAAAATCATAAGCAAAAACCATATAGTTGTGAGCCATAAAAAATTCAATTTAAAAAGATACTGAAGTAAAAAACCTATTACAACAAGTTGAATAGTCATTCTTAAAATGGCTATTATAAATTCTTTAAATATATTTATCTTATTTATTATAAATAAAATTATAGGAAATGCTAACATTAAAAATACAGTTATCATTGAAATTAAAGAGATATCAATTACACCATTCATAAATCCCTCTTTTGTATATTTATTGTTTTTTTTGCAATTTCTATCTCTACATTACAATTTTTTATCCAAGATAAATTATGGCTGACACTTATTATTGTATTGACAAAATTACTTTTTAAAATATTATTTATTACGACTTCTGTATTCTTCTTATCAAGAGCAGAAGTTGGCTCGTCCAATAATAAAACCTCTGGTTTTAACAAAATTGCTCTTATTAAGGCAAGCCTCTGTTTTTCTCCTCCTGAGAGACTATCTATCTTTCTATCAAAAGATATATAATCTAACGAAAATAATTTTAATAGGTTAAAAATTTCTTTTTCGTCAATAAGAAAATTTTTATAAGCAGAAAAATTTTTTATATAATAAAAAAAATCTTTTACAGTAGGTCCATTTAAAAAAGGTTCCTGTTCAACAAAAATAACATTTCTTCTTAATAAGAACAAATTTTTATTAAAAATATTCTCTCCTTTATACAAAACCTCGCCTTTTTGAGGAAACTCCATTCCATTAAACAATTTTAACAGAGTAGTTTTACCAATTCCAGAAAGCCCAATTATTACAACCTTATCACCTGGGTATATATTGAGTTGATCAAAACTAAAAAGAATAGAATTATTTTTCTCAACGTAAATTTTATTAAAACTAAATAATGACATAGTTAAATTTTTATTATAGCTGATCCAAATGTAAGACCTCCCCCAAATGCTGTTAATCCAACCACATTATCTTTTTTTAATTTTCCACTCTTAATTGCCTCATCAAGAGCAATAGGAATACTTGCAGCAGAAGTGTTGCCGGTTTTATGAAGATTAACAAAAACCTGATTCTCTTTTAATTTTCCATATTCTCTTACCATCTCTATTATTCTTAGATTTGCCTGATGGGGAATTATCATATCAAGATCATTAAAGGTAAGATTTGCCTTATTAAGAGCAAAAGACAAAGATTCTGTCATTCTCTGGACAGCACTCTTAAAAATAGCCTTCCCGTCCATATAAAGATACTGTTTTTTATAATCAAAGGGACTCATTTTATTAAATGGCAATCTTGTTGCTCCACCCTCCTTTTTTAATAATTCTGCCTTTGAACCATCAGAACCTATATAAGTTGATAAAATTCCTCTATCTTCTTCAGTCTTAGAAATAATAACAGCACCAGCACCGTCCCCAAAAAGGACACAGGTATTTCTATCAGTATAATCCACAATAGAAGAAAGTTTCTCAGATGCTACTAAAAGAACATTTTTAGCTTCGCTGGTTTTTATTAAACAATTTGCAATATGAAGTCCATAGATAAAACCAGAACAGGCTGCGGCAAAATCCATTGCCATACAATTTGAGGTTTGGAGTCTGTCCTGTAATAAACAGGCACAGGATGGAAAAATCATATCTGGGGTAATTGTAGCAAAAAGTATAGCATCAATATCTTCTGGATTGATATTTGCATCCTCTATTGCTCTTTCACTTGCTTTTTCTGCTATATCAACTGTTGTTTCATTTTCTTTTGCAATATGCCTTTCTTTAATCCCTGTTCTGGTAGTAATCCATTCATCACTGGTATCAACCATTTTTTCCAGTTCTTCATTTGTTAAAATTTTTTCTGGTAAATATGAACCTATGCCAGATATTTTTGCTCTAATCAATTTTTTACCCTCGTTTACTATTTTTTATTTTTATACTTTAAAAAATAGAATTTGTCAAAATAAAAATTTTTTTTAAAAAATATAGAGTGGGATTTTTTAGGTAATTTTTTTTTAATTTTTTTCTTAAATTTTGTAAAGGATTTTCTTATAAATTTTGTGATTAATATATAGAAATATTTTTTATTACTGGAGGTAAAAATGTTACAATTTGATTTTGTTATTGATGATAATTTATTTAGTAATATTAAAATCTTAAAAGAAAAAAATAATAAGGGATTTTCAGAGATAATAAGAGAGGTAATAAATACAATGTTACCTTTTTTGAAAAAGAAACATTTAACAGAGGAAAGAAGAAAAAGAGACTATCCTTCTGTAAATGCAACAAAGAAAGTAAGGGTATTTCTTGAAGAAAGAATTTATAACGAACTAAAACAGATACACGATACACTAAATACTTTTAGTATCACTGTATTGGTAAGAGAAATATTGAAATTATATTTTGATCTTATAGAAAAGTATGAGTTTGATGGGTTTGAAGAAAAGAGGCTTGAGAAAGTGAAGAATAAGATAGAGGATATGAGGGCAAGAAAGGTAAAATGGTATAAGGATAAGGATGAGAGGATTCATCCAGATATCCCCTTTTATATCGACCAGGAGGTATATTATTACCTTGTTTTTGGCACAGATTTTTGCCTGAAACAGATTCAATTTCTATAAAACAAGTAATTCTCTTAAAAATTTTCTCTTTTTATTACTCTTACTCTAAACTAATCTTAGCATAAGTCTATTTTCAAAAAAGTTTATAATTTAACTTTTTGACAAAATAAAATTTTTTAAGTATAAATAATACGAAATAGGAGATAATATGAAAGAATTCGATAACTTAGTAGAAATTGTGGCTAAATTAAGAGGTGAGAATGGTTGCCCATGGGATAAAGAGCAGACTCATAAAAGTTTACTTCCGAACTTGATAGAAGAGGCGCAGGAAGTTATAGATACTTTAATAAGAGAAGATTATGAACATTTAAGAGAAGAACTCGGAGATCTATTGTTACAGATAATATTTCATTCACAAATAGAAAAAGAGAAAAATAATTTTTCAATAGAAAATGTATTAAATGATATCTGTGCAAAATTAGTAAGAAGACATCCTCATGTATTTGGTGATAAAGAGGTATCAAATGCTAATGAGGTAATAAAGTTATGGGAGGAGATAAAAGCCCAAGAGAAAAAACAAAAAGATAATTATAATAAATCTATTTTAGATAAAATTCCAAAATCCTTTGAACCTTTATTGATTTGCCTTAAATATCAAAAGGAGGCTGGTAAATTAGGTTTTGATTGGAAAGATTATACAGGCCCATTATCAAAAATCGATGAAGAAGTAGAAGAATTAAAAGAAGCAATTAAAGAGAAAAATATTGCTAACATAGAGCATGAAATAGGAGATATAATTTTTGCCCTTGTTAATCTTGGAAGATTTTTTAATATAAGAGCCGATGTTGCTTTAACAAAGGCGAACAATAGATTTTATAAAAGATTTTCTTATGTAGAGCAAAAAGTAAAAGATTCTGGCAAATCTTTTAACGATTTTACATTAGAAGAACTTGATAAATTCTGGGAAGATGCAAAAAAAGAATTAAAAGATAATATATATAATTAAATATTTTTTTATATATCTTTGACTTTTTTATTTTTAAAGGATATAATTAATTAAATAGAATATTTTAAAATAAGGATATATTTATGATAAAAAAAGATCTTTATCTTGATGGAAGATCTATAAATATAAATACAAAACCATATTTAATTGCAGAAATTGGCCTTAATCATAATAAAGATATCGAACTTACAAAAAAGATGATAAAAAAAGCTAAAGAGAGTGGCGCAGATGCTGTTAAATTTCAAGTATATGAAACCGAAAATTTAATAAATGAAGAATCAGATGCTTTTAATATATTTAAAAATCTTGAACTAACCTATGAAGAAATTAAGACATTGAAAGAGTACTCAGACGAGATCGGGATAACCTTTTTTGCAACCCCTTTTTCTTTTAAATCAGTAGATCTTCTTGAAAAATTAAATGTTCCATTTTACAAAATAGCATCAATGGATATTAATTATTATGAATTTATAAAATATATAGCAGAAAAAGAGAAACCAATTATTCTTTCTACTGGAATGTCAAGTCTTGGAGAGATAGAAAAGGCTGTGAATACTATTATAAAAACTGGTAATGAAAATATAGCAATACTTCATTGTATTTCAAAATATCCACCAGAGTATGGAGATATGAATATTAGAATGATAACCAAGTTAGCCACTCTGTTTTCAGATTATCAAATAGGGTTTTCTGATCATACTCTTGATAACAGTATGGCTATAGTGGCAAGAACACTTGGAGCAACCATATTTGAAAAACATTTTACCTTGGATAAGAATCTTGAAGGTCCTGATCATAAAATTTCTTCAACCCCAGAGGAATTCGCACATTATAGAGAAACATTATTGAATGTGGATAAATCTTTAAATTATATTTCAAAAGAAAGGGGGGATATCTTTATCTCTCAATTTGCAAGAAGGAGTCTATTTGCAAATTGTGATATACCAAAAGGGACAAAGATAACAAAAGAGATGATAAAAATTGTTAGACCAGGAGATGGTATTGCCCCAGAATACCTACCTCTTTTTATTGGAAAAGAGGTAAAAAAAGATATTAAAAAAAATCAAAAAATAGATATAAGTATGATTTAAATAAGACTTTTTTCTGCTATGTTAGGGGGATATCCCATTCTTTAAACTATACCAAAAAGTTTTTAAATCGTAAATAATAATTTTTATTATATCAAAAATTCCAATAATAGTGGTAATCTATCAAGAAATTCAAAATTTTTATTCTTAAAATAAAAAATACCACAGAAAATATAATTTTCTAATCCTTCCTTTATGTTATTTTTCTTTAAATTATCATTTACCCTTTTAAAACTTCTCACAAAATCCTCAATTTTTTCTATTACTTCACTCTTAAATCTATCAAACCATACTTTTCCTCTTATTTTTAACTTTTTGTTGTATCTAACGGCAAAGGTTCCCAATACCCACTGCATTATTTTTGATAGATTTTCCCCTCTTTTGGGTCTTATAATAAAATGACAGTGGGTATAAACAAATACGAAATTTAGAAGTGAGAATCTAAATTTCTTCTTTGCCTGTT
>Ga0209409_1001244_pt1 | contig 22441 bp, 33 predicted proteins | sample AD_JPNMR1_MetaG_FD_184424 | JGI IMG/M metagenome (GOLD analysis project Ga0209409, IMG submission 184424) | Active sludge microbial communities of municipal wastewater-treating anaerobic digesters from Japan - AD_JPNMR1_MetaG (SPAdes) (version 2) | ecosystem: Engineered > Bioreactor > Anaerobic...
AAATTTCACAAACTGGCCAAAAGCCCACTTTGCAAAAAATAAAAGTGGGCAGAAATTATATCAATTTTCCGCTTCCTTGTTCCTTTTTTCTTTCTTCTTTTTGATGGCATCTCTCGCCGTCAGATATAAAACGTTAACTACTCCTAAGGCAGCTATTCTTTTTATGTTTCCTGCATTAAAAACTTTAGCTTTAACATCATAATTATCGAAAGGAGTAGTTGTTCCCATTTTTTTACCAAGATACTTTATGGTAATTTGAATTTCCTCCTTACAAAATATAAGTTTCTATAATAAGCGCAAAAAGAAAGAGTCCTTGTTTTAGGACTCAGTCTTTTGGTTAATCACCTCTATAAAGTCTAGCGTACATTTGTTTTTCTTCCTTAATTAATAAATCAGCATAATTTTCAAGAAACTCTGCGTCAGTAAGTAGTCTCTTCCTCACATTGCTTCTTTCTTTTAAAACATTGATTCTTTTTATAAGTTTATTTAACATAATATTCGCTCCTTTATTTTATTATTTCTTCCATAATAGGCCATGTAATTTTCGCGTAAAAAATGTTAGCGTATACATAAATATAACCCACGATTCGTTAACTATTATTTCTTAGAAATCTAATCAGTATCCAGATGAGCCATAGTCCACCGGTTAACAGAACTAGAATAAAATCTAGAAGTATACCAAACATACTACGTTTTTTAGTTCCTCTACTCATAATTTACCTCCTAATCTTTTATTATTTTGATCTGTATAATTTAAAACGTGTTCATCGTTTCTCATAAAGTCAACTTTCCATTCTTCGTGTAATATATAAAAAAAAAGAGTCTTTGTTAATGACTCTTTCTTCTGATCCTGATTTTATTTTGTATAGATTCCTTTACGTTTGTAACTTTTGTGCCTATTGCTTGTCTAACTTCTGGTATGGCTAATATTGCTACCGCCACGCTTGCGGCAGGAACAATTATTTGTCCAATCCAAAGTCTTACCTCGCGACTAGCTTCAATTTGTTTATACGTCATAATAATAACCTCCTACAAAATATAGTCTTCCATAATAGGAGATGTAAATTTCGCGTATAATATCATTTTTTATCGTATTCAGACCATTCTTTTTCACATGTAATATATATATAAAAAAATAAAAGAAAGAGTCCTTGTTTAGGACTCCTCTTTTGTTGAACATGCTTTATTTTTCAGTAGTTTCACTTTCTTCTCGGTCGTCATCAACTACCACCTTCCAGCCACGCTTATAAATTTCATGTATCGCTGAATATCTCCCATATTTATACGCTCCTTTAATTAAAAGCGTTGCTGTGATGCCAATGATTACACCAAATAATGTTTTACCACAATTAATCATAATCACACACTCCTTTCATAAAAGGAGATGTAAATTTCGCTTAAAATATAAAAAAGAAAGAGCTTGGCAAAATATCACATAACGGACACTGTTGCCGTTGACAAGGGAACAAGATAGTGTTCCTGCTATTCGCGTGACGATCATCTCCTTACATAATACAGTTCTCCTTAGCAAAGAACAACGGAAGCCCAAATATCAAAGCAACTATAAAAAAGGTGCCGTCTCGCTCAATCAGAATAGGTACTAAGCTGATTAATATAAGCACAAGTGCACATAACTTATTTTTAAGTAATTCCCGCTTCCACATTTTTTTATCCCCCCCTTTTTTTTTTTAAATATCATCCTCAGATACACTGCATGTAATAATTTCACTCCACGGAAGCCCCTCAATCCAATGGCAGAAGTCGTGCCACTCGTCGAGCTTGTGGTTTTTACGATGCTCATAAATTCCAGCTAAAACCTCGTAGTTCAACATAACCGTTCGCTTCTGGTTGTAGGAGGAGGGGAGAAGTTGAATCATCTGCCACCACCAAAGCTTGTCTCCTGTCGCTTTAAAATTGTCACGAGCACAATTTAGCATATTTATCGTTTGTTTCAGAGATTCTTTCGTATAACAGAAATATAAACTGTTATCTGGAATCAAATCGTCCCCCGCTAAAAGATGTTCGTGGCTGAAATCCCCAAGCGTAAACTTCTTCTCATGAATCTTGTGCATGGTGGAGCAAGAATTAGCAACTGTACCCACTTTATAGGTGTCGAACTCTTTCCACCAGTATAGCGGTGCCGTAATATCAACGTAGACAATAATCATTCTGCGGAACTTAGCATGAACTGGACCACCTTTGACCAGTTTCATCATCAATTCATGGTCGTTCTTACCAATCTGAAAAGAGTGGTCGTATGTATGCCCGCAGTCATATGCCGCACAGTTGGAACAGCCAATTCCATCATCGCCGCCCTTACAAATACCACTATCTGATTTACCCCAACTATTCATTGGGTTCCTCATCCCACGGATAGCATGCTCAAACCCGGTAACCTCTGCTTTTTCAATTAGAATCATTGTTTCCTCCTTTATATGATGCAAAGATCAATTATTAATCATATTCTTTAAATCTTCTTCGGATATAATGGGAATACCCAGCTCCTGTGCCTTTGTCAGTTTGCTTCCTGCATCCTCACCCGCAAGAACATAGGATGTTTTTTTAGATACACTGCCGGAAACCTTTCCTCCATACATTTGGATAATTTCCGTAGCTTCATCCCTTGTCATAGAAGGAAGCGTTCCTGTAAGCACAAAAGTTTTGCCGCTAAAACGGTCATCCTTCTTTTTCTCCAAAGCCTTTGATTTCATATTAACACCTGAAGCCTTAAGCCTGTCTATCAATGAATGAACCTCGGGTCTTGCAAAGAAGTTTAAAATATCCTGCACCATGATATCGCCAAAATCAGGCAGTGCTATTAATTGTTCATACTTCGCATTCATTATGGAGTCCAAATCGGGAAAATTGGCTGCTAGCACTCTGGCCGTCTGCTTTCCCACATTTCTTATTCCAAAGCCGGTTATGAGCTTGTCAATATCATTTTCTTTAGATTTGTCAATAGCCCTTATAAGATTATCCACCGACTTCTCTTTTCCAACAATCCCTTTATTTGTCAATTCTTCTCTATAATTATAAAGGCTATATAAATCTGCAATATCCTTTATGTACCCATCTGTCATCAAAGCCTCAACAGAACTTGGTCCTAATCCTTCAATATTCATGGCATCCTTTGATGCAAAATATATTATTCCTCTAATTGCCTGTGCAACACATTCTGTTCCCGTACAGCGTATTTCGACACCGTTTTCTTCCCTTACGGCAGGTGCTCCGCATTTGGGGCATGTATTGGGTATTACATATCTTTGTGCTTCAGGAGGCCTTTTTTCCGGAATGCTCCTTAAAACCTCAGGAATTATGTCGCCTGCCTTTTGAATAATGACCGTGTCACCTATTCTAATGTCCTTCATATCTATGTAATCCTGATTATGCAGAGTGGCCCTCGATACGGTAGTCCCGGCCAATCTAACCGGCTTTAATATGGCAAGAGGAGTCAGTCTTCCTGTGCGTCCAACCTGAACCTCAATATTTTCAACTGTTGTTTCTTTCTGTTCAGGCGGATATTTATATGCTACAGCCCATCTGGGAACTTTGCTGGTCATCCCCAGCTTTGCCCTGTCACTAAGGCTGTCAACCTTTACTACTGCTCCATCGATTCCAAAGGGCAAACTCCATCTGGAATTTCCGATACTTGAAATAGCCTCCCAAACCTCATCTGCCGTTTTGCAAACACAGAAATCGGGACTTACATGGAAACCCTGTGACTTCAACCAGTTTAGTGACTCTGAATGAGATGCGAACTCCCTGCCCTGACAGATTTCCAGATTGAATACAAATATATCCAGATTCCTTTCCCTCACAATAGATGAATCCAATTGCCTCAATGTGCCTGCTGCAAGGTTTCTGGCAGTCTGGTATATTTTACCTCCAACTTCTTCCTGCCTGCGGTTAATTCTTTCAAATGTTTCATTGGTCATGTAAACCTCACCGCGGACCTCAAGATAGGGATATTTTTCAGAGATACTTTTAGGAATATTGGGTATTTCCAAAAGATTCTCATAAACCGACTCACCGATAACACCATCGCCTCTGGTTATTCCCTCAACAAAATTACCGTCAACATATCTTAAAACTACCGACAGTCCGTCAATCTTTTTCTCAACAACAAAAGTTGGATCGGAAAGCTCCTGTATCATTTTATTTACAAAACTATAAACTTCTTCCTTACTAAAAACATCCTGCAAACTTACGACAGGCACATCATGCTGTACCTTTCTCAACTCTCTCTTACTGGTTCCTCCCACCTTCTGTGTCGGTGAATCTGCAGTTGCAAATTGCGGATACTCCTTTTCAAGCCTTCTAAGCTCTAAAGAAAGTTGATCATATTCATAATCGGTAATTTCGGGATCATCCTGATTATAATAACGGTCATTATGATATTCAATAAGCTTTCTTAGTTCTTCTATTCTATTTTTAATTTCCATATATCCAGTCCTTCCTTGTATATATTTAAATAGTCAATACAAACTTACTCTCGTTAAAGTTCTTTTTTTCCTTAAGAGCCTTACTGATAGCTAGGTCAATTCCGCTCCTAGATTTAAGATGATAGTAATATAAATCTGTATAAGGCGTATTAAGCCTGTCGATTCGTCCTGCGGCTTGTACCATGACCTTATAAGAGTAATTCTGGGAGTAGAATATAATAGTGTCCGTTGTTATACAGTTCCAGCCTTCACAACCGGCTGCATACTGCACTAGGTAAACCCAACTCTTACTGTTTGGGATGGGTTCATGTTTGTGACCGTTCCATTCAGCTACTTTCACTTTTGAACCATAATCCAAATTTCTAAGTATTTCTAACTCGTAATCGAAGTTGTAAAATATGATTACTTTAGGATGCTTCTTAAATATCTCCAACACGGCTACTTGTCTGGATTGGTCGGAGTTTACGATTTTACGCCAAATATAACAAAGTTCGCCTGCGTTCTGAATTGGCTCGTTTTTATAAGGATTCCAACGAGTTCTGGAAACATCCTTATACTGCTCAACGCTATAAGAAACGTAGACGTCTTCATGGTGTGATATAGTTTCTCGCTTAAAATCCATCATTACAAGAATACTTCGTCGTAGTTTTAGAAGTTTTCCCGTGTTAATATAACGATCAATTTTCGGGAATTTAGTAAAATGACTATAGACTATGTGTTCCCTTGTAAACTCGGTTCTATTTTTATAGAAGCCGTTCGCAATGAATACTGGAATATAATCCTGCCATGTATCGCCAGGTGTAGCCGATAGCAGAATCCAATCGTTGGTTTTGGTTATCTTAAGAAAAGACTTAACCCAAACCCCGCTACCTATTACACGCTGCTCATCAAATATAAAGAAAGCACCAGTAACATTTACGTATTTACCGATGTTATTCCATGAGTCAACGACGACCTTGTGATTATGGTAGAGGTTTGTTTCCGGATGAGTAGAAAGAAGGAAGGGCGAAAGCTCACCCTCCCATTCTAAAGTATCTCTCTTTCTTGCGGTTGTAATTATGTACAAATCCTTAGGAGGATCGTCCATAGGAATATAATCACCACCGATCAAACTGATAAGCTCTCCGCCGTTTTGAAGATAATAGTAAGATAAAGCGGTTAAGCTTTTCCCAGAACCAACTCCGCCGCAAAGAATACATCCGTTTTTCATCTGCTGAATAGCTTTCAACTGGTAATCAAATAACTTAATGGACATTCATCAACCTCCTTATATTGTTTTACTTTCATTGCTCTACCGTAGAAGAATATAGCGATCGTCTGGATTTGGAAATATAATAGGCTTGTCCGTTATAAATGTTCCAGCAAAATTAATATAAACTCTGTCCTCGATGGTCACTGGAGTCACCCAATCACCGTCGTCTCCATGACGGTATTCGTATACATATTTATTTTTCGGAATACTATCGCGTTCGATTCGCATGTCGATGTATTCACCTCTATAACAAATGTTATCTTTTGAAATGAATTCTACAACCTGCATATCTTCGGCTTTGTAAGTAATGGGTTTCATAATTTTTCTCCTTTCAAAAATAAAAGAAAAAGGAGCCTTAATAGACTCCCAATTCTTGCAACCTTTGTCTAGTATTTTTTAACAGCAGCTCTATCTCTGCAATTTTGTTTGTTGTGTCATCTTCAATCAACATTAATTCTGACATTGCTAAATATACATGACAATATTCGATCGTGTTAATTAGGGTTTTTATCTCCTCTTTCATTTTTTTATTAAATATCTTCATAAAATATCACTCCTTTCATAATAGGAGGTGTATTTTAAGCGTGTTAAATATCATCTTCCTGAGTTGCCAAGAAGAGATCCAACCAAAGATGCTCCAACTAATACGGCAGCCGTTCCAGCTAAACTAGCATATGTTTTTTCTTTCATCGCCTGTTTCATAACTTTTGTTACATAATCACGTCCGACTTTGCGCCCTCTGGAATCATACCATTGGGTTATTACATAAGTACCCATATTTTTATCATATTTGGTGTCGTATTTTAACTTATTTTTTTTAAAAGCTTTAACGTCATCTCTAAATTTTTGCTTTTCTTGTCTCCTCTTTCCAGCAGGAGTTAAGGACCCATCTTTGTTCTGATACCTTCTTACTCCCCATTTCATACCTAGAACGCCGTAATGTTTTAAATAATCACTCATAATATAATCCTCCTTTTTTAATATCAATAATTCTTTGATTACTACTACCATACATTTTTCCAGTGACTAATTTATCCTGTTCAAATTTTCCATCAACAATATAAATGGTCTATTTACACTTTAATATACCCTCCATTCATCTACACCATCGGAAAATATTATCTTATTATCTTTTACCTTAACCTTAATTTTGTATTTGTCTCCATAACTTGCCAATATTTCATCAACCCTTTTTTGAAGTTTCTGGTTTCGAGCAGCTTCTTTTTTATTAGCCATTTTCATATATCTATTTACGTTATCTTGAGCATGTTTTTGTAAAAATTTTCCTATTTTGGCAAGAGGAGCATTCATATATGGATCTCCATACCTTTCGACTCTTTTCATATAAGTCGTGGTAGATACCCCATATTTTTTTCTAAACTCGCTCCCCGATAAACTAACCAAATCTTTTTTAACTTTTTTAGTAACGGCAGAATCAGAAGAAGTAGGTTGATATCTCTTGCGTCCAGCAGGAGTTAAGGATCCGTCTTTGTTCTGGAAACGTCTTACTCCCCATTTCATTCCAAGAATACCGTAATGTTTTAAATAATCACTCATAATATAATCCTCCAATCTGTTTTATGTTTTATAATTAAATTATGAGCCTAGATAGGTTCGTTGAATCTAAATATAAATCAGGGCTGTTTCCTCTTTGGACATTTAACCGAGAATATAAAGTCGGCACCCATCTTTTAAAATATGTTTTTTTTAAAATGGCACTTCATCGTGACCTTCCTTTTCGGCATATTTAGCCGCAAACTCGTCCTCCTCGATGCTTACGTACATTGTCTTTAGATAAGCCTTAATTCCAGTCTTACCGTTAATTTCCCATCTATAAGGCCTAATAGTCAAATCCACATTACGAATTTCAGCAAAGTCTAGAGTATCAATAGATTCTTCATCCAGTGGAATTTGTGAACGCCTCGTAACCATAATTACTTTAGGCGGAATATTAGCGAAATTAACTGCGACCTGAATATAATGTGTTGCATCGTCATCCTCGTCACGGGGAGGCAGAATTCTCACATTCCAACCATCTTCAGCCAATTTTTGGGCTTGTTCAGGATCATCAATAATTACACAAAAGTTACGATTTCCGGCTCGATTGTACTTTGTTTCCTTTCCCGAAAAGTTTCGGAATATAATACGAGCGTTTTCAATGATAATGTTATCTATATTTTTATAAGCCATTTTGTTTTTCTCCTTTCTAACTTTAAAAAGTTTTTCAGAAAACTTAACCCGGGAATTTTTTCACTTATCAAATATAACATGTTTAACGAATATTAAATGGTGTAGAATCGTTCCTAGGTTTATCGGGGGTCTTCCCAAGGTGGTGTATTCGAAATATAAGGTTCGTCCGAAACAAACCATTCAAAATCGCCATACTCGGATATAGACTTAATAGCTTCGTCAACTAGGGAGTCATAATAAGACCTGTCAATATCGGCTTCTTTTCCGAGCTCAGTCACCATTTCGGATTCCAGCCACCTGTACCCCTTGGAACCAGTAGCGGCATAATACTTACCGTCTTTCTCACGCATAAGTAATCCGCCACCACAACCAGGTTTAATAGGGCAGAATCGACCAACCTTTCCGATGAAACGGTAATTGTGTTCACCATCAGGCATATCCTCGTTCATATCCAAATATAAAGCCGACGTAACAGATTTGGTTTCGCACATATCGTCAAATATAATCTCTTCTTTACTGAAGAGTTTCTTAAATACATACGGAACCTGGAACTGAGTACCGGTTGCGGTCCATTCTCCGGCATGTTTACCGTCTTTATACTTTGCAATATAAACGGCGTCGTTCACCAAACACATCCGGTCATATGTAGCCTCATGTTCAAAGGTGTAGCCATACATTTTGCCATAATCCATGATAAACTGTATAATCTCGGGAGTTGCGTCCGGAATCTTAATAGAGTCCGTTTTAATATGAGCAACAATAAAGCCCCGTTTCTGTACCTCGTGTTTGAGGTTGATCATAAACAGGGCTCCGCGTTTTGCTACGATATTGTCCTTATTTCGAGTATCACGAAATGGGTTGTCAAAGTTGGCGAAAGTAAGACCATATACTGAGTTAATTGCAATCTTTAGAGCCGTAGACAAATCTGCTGCCGCGTTTTCATCGGTTAAGTATTTCGCCAAAGCTCCACCCAGCATCTTTTTAGCTTTGTCAAAGTCTTTATGCTTGATAGCAATACGAGCATCCAAAATATCTTTAAATCGCTGTGTATACGCCTCTCCAAAGAGTTTTTCTGCAACGATACTACTCGGATGCATTGATACAACGTCTAACAATGCGACGTTCCCGTACATACCAGGTTTAGAATATACATAACCACCTTCTCCAACTTCTTCTCCACGGTAAGTTGATTTACCGTTTTCGAATTTGTAACCAGGAAATATAGGTCTTCCCATTTCATCGAAAACAGTATACTCATCTCCGAATTCACTGTATAGAATGTTGTCGGTCATTTCACCCATATCTCTGTAGTTGAATTGATCCTGAGGTTTTCTGTTGTTACCAAATATAATTTTGGTAGTTAGAGTATTAGTAGTATCGTTAACCGTCATACCAGCAACATCGGCTAGAATTTGTCTTGCAGTAAAATCGGCTTTTCTCGCATTAAAAACGGCTTCTGTAGCAAGAACGTCATTATCACAATATTCCGCAACCTTAGTCCAAAGCTCTTCTGGTACAGGTTGGTCCCATGGTATTCCTAATTCCTTATGATGAATACCTAATTCGATTTCCCATTTCTTCAAACTTTGTTTTGTCGAACAGAAGTCATAGACGTCCGTATAAGACACATTATAGGCTTCTCCGAAGAAACAATTCGGACTACCGTTAATGATCTTCTGAGATAGATCGTAAAGTTGCTCATTTGTATAACCCATAAGTCTGGCGTACAAAATATGATTATCATATCTACGGCAATTGAACCCTACCAATCTGAATTTCATCAGATCTTCAATTTCAGAAGGGGAGGGGTTAATCATTCGCACAACAGGTTTTCCTTCACCTTCGATTTTCCAGTTAACCAAAAATAGATTAGGAAATACTTCTACGTCATAGAAAACCAGTTTAGCATCATCATTTTTTTCTCCGGAGGATATCTCTTCTGATTTAAACTGCATCTTATTTACTAGTTTAATACAATAGTCAGAGTGATTTGTGCTATTCGCAGCAAATGCTAATATCGCATTGCGCATATCAGTGATATCATAATTCAAACCACTAGCATATGCATCCTCCAGTATTTTGTAAATAAAGTCGATACTAGGCTTAGTACCTGGATGTATCTCTTTGTTGAGATTTCGTTTGATCAGTGTTCTAAGCCCTTTCTCGCTCTTTATTACTTCAAAATTTACCATGTTTTTTTCTCCTTTCAATGGTAAACCCGAGCTAATCGTCGAGATTGGTAAGTTGTTACATTTCGACAATTTTCGTCTTAACGAACTTTTACCAGTGAATACCTTAATTTCCACGTAGTCATCATAAACGCGGCTCAGTTTCGAGACATCACCAGTGTAAATATAATGCAGGTGTATACCAGCACCACTCTTACTAAGCTCTGCATATGTAGGCGGCCATTTACTCGCTTCTTCGATATTCTTTTCAAAAGATTTATTACCATTTTCGTCAGGAATATCGAAGTCGATAATAATATGGTTTTCGGGAACTCTAACATAGTGAAGTCTAGATGTATCCAACTCAGATAGTTTTGACGTAACATCATCCCATTTTTTGAATGGGGTTCCATTATCTGTGGCATACTGAGCGAAACAATCCGCATACTCCTTGTCAAATATAGACTCTTGACTTTCGAATTGAATCCACGGTGCTTTAGTTTCTTCCTCTTTATCATCAAGGGTTCTTTTCTCAAATTTTTCTGTCCGAAATCCGTAGTAATAACTACGAACTCTGGATCCATCATCAAGGTTGAATCGCTCCTTGTAATCCTTGAAATAATTCTTAAGCTCCTCTTTAAAGACTCTTTGTGAAAATGGGTATGCTACTTTTGCCTCATCACAGTAAGTTTTATACATCTCCCAAGCGGCTTTAAGCGTAGTTCCGTCATTTTTCTTAAATACATGATACGAATCAATAACGAAGTTATAAAAATCGTTAGATGCTCCTAACATCGCCACTGGAATATAATCATCATACTTACCAGGATCACTTAAATATACTTCTTGGCAGTGATAGGCGATCGCTCCAAGTTCAAAACTGATCTGTTTCATGATTGTTTTGTATTCCTTTGGGTTTAACTTGTTACCGGTAGGGGATACGTCAATTAGTCTTCTTATAAGACCTGATTTTGCGTCAGTAATTTTAACCGGTTTATTTGTCCCCATAAACAGAAAGCATTTAAAACGATTCGAATAGGTAGACTTGAACTTCTCATTAACTGTCATAAGCTCGTGAGAAACAAGACTATTTAACTTCGTATTATCTTCAATTTTAGAGAGGTCGCCATCGTGTTGAATCGCTACAAGCGGATTGTTTTTGAACGCCTCTAGAGCAAATGAGTTACTAGATGATCCAAGGGCTTTTGCGTCAAACACTGTATAATACCCTTCAAATAACTGTTGGATGATGTTAAGTATTGTAGATTTACCAGTTCCCGCTTCACCGTATAAAACCATAAATTTCTGAATTTTCTTAGAGTCCCCAGTGACGATTGACCCAATTGCCCATTCAATCTTATGTCTTTCTTCCTCTGAATATAAAGTGGACATCAGCTTGTCATAGGCAGACAAATCGCCAGGTTCAAGCGGATAATTCAGCTTTTTACTGGCGTAATCTTTTTTATCAGTTTTATAGTTGGAAAATATAATTTTATCGTCCAACATATAAAAATGATCTCTCATCTGCTTCTGACAGTATTTATGCCAAGAGTCAATCATTCCAGACTCGGCGTCCCACATATACAGGACTTTTATTGGAGAATCAAATTTATGACGGTTCTCTTCCGCATATCTATCCAGTTCACGGTCTATAAGTTGTAAAGCACAATGCTCGTCCGTAGACCATAGACCGAGTTCCTCAACCCAGATAGCGTAAAAATCACCGCCTCGAATCATGAGATCTGAGCTTTTTTTGATGATGAACTTTGGATAGATTTCTATTATACCACGCTTTGTGCTACGTGTTGAAATCATAAGAAAGTCAAGCATCGATTTTTATTCTCCCTTCATGCGTTTAAACTCCTCGATCTCATTACTGAGTTCTTCAATTCTTTTGTCCTGTTCATAATTATGGATTTCCACCATAAGTGCATAAATAGTAATAGTGAATACGAAAGCTGTTAGCGTTCGATTGAATCTTGCTTGATTTCTTAGTATTTTTTTCATACTTTTAATGGCATCTGAAGAATCTTGTAAGTTTCCAAAAATATAATTAATTACCTCAACCATTAGCTTTTTCCCCCTTTCGTATCATTTCAAATTTCCAATCTTTACTACTATTAAAGGTAAATATAAATTCTGCTCCATTCTTCTGTCTTATGCGGATGCTGTTTTTACCATTGGGAAACCAGGCAGCGACCCGGTCTCCGGCATATAGCTCAAAATATAATTCAAACCATTTATAAATATCATTGTGATTCATTTCATTATCTACTCCCGTTTTCCAAAACTTCGTCTAAATACCAACACATTTGATACCAGATTTCCACATTTCGTAGATCACTTTTGCAATGTTCAATCGTAAATAATCCACCTTCGCCATTCCGTTTATATTTTCTATCAAGGAATCGCGAAACAACATTTTCAACATAATTTTCGTCAAATATAGAGTCATCCATGGAACCCAAACCAAGATTGATAATCATGTTCCAGAACCATTGTCCTGTTCTGTTGCCAATATCTGGGTCATCCATAATATGTTCTTCACAACGAATAGCGAGAGCTATTAACATTTCTAGAACACTACAAGGTCGGTTATCGAGGAATATAGCAATCATTGGTCTATCATACCCTTGCTCGTATCCAAAACGATATCGGAGGTCTATCCCATCTTCCGCTCTATTACCATCCATTCTAATGATATAGGTAAACTCTATATCATGTAAATGGGTAAAAAGCTTCCGATAGGATAGTCTCTTAGAATATCCATCTTTACGTACGAGCTGGTACATCCATTCGAAGTATTCTTTGTTTAGCTCGTTTTTTGTCATTAGTTATCCACCTCGTGTGTTTTTCTATTGTGCGGTTTTCTATTGACGACGTCCGAATACTTTCTCTGATCAAGAAGAATTTCGTAGTCACATTTAAGCCTGTCGTTTCTCACAAAGACGGAATCATCCTCGTACTCTCCAAAAGCGTTAAGTGATTCGAATCCGACAACGTCTTCGATGTCTTCTACGATTTCATCATTGTCGTCGGCCAGAATCTGATCAGCGTAATAAGTTAGACTAATTGTGTCATAGTCATCCAATTCACCGAATTCATCTGGAGCAATAACATAAGGTTTATCCACGCTCATAGGCTCCTCTTTCACCTCCTCGGGTTTTTCATCAACCATATCAGAATAGTTAATATAGCCCAGTTTGCGTAAACCGGCTGCGTATTCAATAATGTTCGGCTTTTCTTTTGCATTGTCCGCCTTTATTCGGTCTTCTGCGTCCTTGGCAATTTCAGCTGTCCTCTTGGAGAATACTTCTTTTACTGAATCAATTTCATCTTGAGCTATCCGCTCATATTTTTTCTCAACGTATTTCCATGTAACGACCGAACCGACGGCTACACCGAGAACAAACATCATAAAATTTATTGTTTTATTCATAATTATACCTACCTCCTAAATATTTTCCTGTCTTTTCATGTAAATAACACTCCCAAGACCTCCTAAAATATAAAAGACCACCCTAAGACCGTTTCCAAAAATCAAAGGGTAGTCTTTTTTTTTTATATCAGATCTAAAATGTTACCATCTACGTTGAAGTCAAGAAGGACTACTCGTTCATATACTTCTTTTCCAAATCTTTCACGCGTAGCTTTATCCTTAGTAAAAACTTCTTCATCCCTTCGGTAGGCTTCGTAAATCCCGAAATCAACGTAATTATCACCATTAGGGTTATCGGGATTATATACCCAACCGACAATTTGACCGGCTTTAGTTCTAGGAATACCAAGGCTATCGAGTACGTCATTTAAGAACAAATATCCATTGGCTCTAAGTTTATCGTTAGCATACTGTTGCTGAGCTAGGAGAAACATTCGATTATAACTTCCGTCTTTTTCCCAATAAGGACTGGATTCGTCAAAGAAGAAAGTATAATCACTCAACGAGTCTTTTTCTACAACATTGACGGTCTCTTTAACTTTCTTTTCCTTACCGTCTTCATCAACAACGGTATTTTCGATCTTCTTTGCCTTGATGCCGTACCTCAGTTCGCGGTCGATTTCTTCGCCAAAACGCTCCACAACTCGATTTCTATACTGTTTGAAACCTTTATCGACCGTAGCATATGCGGCTGCGAGAGCTACATTTCTTTTACGAAGAATATTATTCGATGCTAAAATGCTACTTATGGATAGAGCACCAAGAAGTACTGCGGGGGCATAAAGTTTGGCAAGCTTAACACCGGTCTGAATATAAACGATAGCCAAGTCTTTCTTAACGTCTTCGGGGGTATATTCCTCTGCGAACTTTTCATCGGCTGCACATTTATGAATAGCGTCGATATCTTCTTTAGCTTTTTCTAAAATATCATTCGCTTTAGTAGTAGCTTTACAAGCCATGACCGCACTTACAACGGTTCCGACTACCCCGGCTACTACAAGGATCTCGGGGCTATGTTTTTTGAGTTTAAAACCAATCTTGTTAACAGTTGTCATAAATTCTATTTTTTTCATATTATCCTCTCCTTTTCTTATCATTAAATACAATCTCTGCACCACAGGCTGCATAACCAGCTAAATCTACAAAGCTGTCTTCAGTTGCAGTCCCAGTTTTAATCCTAGCTATTTTTAGTAATGCCATCATCATGGCAACGTCGGTTGCTGTAAATTCAGTATTTTTATACGCCGACCATAAAGCGGCTATCGACCGAAAGTTATCTTCGGGTGAGCCATATTCATTCTCACGTTGACCGCATACACATTGTTTAGCTCTATCTAGAGTTTCTGCTCTTGTCATTTTATCTCTCTCCTCTCAATTTTTTGGTATTGTCTATTTTTCCAACTTTTCAATATGACTCCTTTCCTCTTAATTTAGCGGAAGCGCTTTTGGTAGTTTAATCATGTAGCCATCTCGTACTCTAATTACAGATGCACTCCTAATATCAGTCCATCCGTATTTGTTGTCTGTATAATTACCAGTGATGCCAACTAGATCATATAAGTCGGCAACGCTAACTAAACCATAAGTAGAAATCAACTCGTCCATTCTTGACAGAACTTCTTCTGCTTCTCCTCGATTATCCAAAATAATATCATCATAATTATAACCGGTTTTCGTATGAACCGCACTATAATCCCTTCGACCATTTCTTTCATCGTAGTAACTCCTGTAAGACACCTTAGAGGCAGTGGAATTACTCTTTGTCTTACCTGGTTCCCCGTAAAGTACCATATCAATACCGTTTGTCACGATATCCGAAATGGCTTTTTTAATTGCGGGGACCAATACCTCTAGCAAAATATAAGATTTTACGTTGTTGATGTCCTCTGAGATTAATACGTCAGTAAACTTCCGAATATCGCTTTTTTTCTTAGATTTCGCCGTCCCAGCAATTACTTTTTCTACCTTTTTCTCTGGTACAGACCTCTTTTGATCTTCCTTAAATTTATGAGAGTTTGGCTTGTATTCCTCCATTACGTTTACTCCTTTCATTTAACTAGGCTGATTCGTCGTAACCTACATCGCCCCAAAATATTCCAACAAAATTCCATATATTGTCAATTTTAAAACTAACATATTCAGATATTCGAAAACTCCATATATCGTATCTGATTGTTTTGATAATTTATTCATATTTTTCCTCCTATTTCAAAAAAAAAGCGAAAGCACCCTGTTAAAGGTGCTCTCCCTTAAAGAAGTCTATTTCCTATTTAGTTGTTTTTTCGTCTTCCTCGAACTCATAGTCTTCACTGTCAATAATTTCCCCGTCGATCTCTTGCTGAGCTTTTTTGGCTTTAATTTTAGCCACAATCGGTTTAACTACATACTTATAAGCAATTACGCTCCCAAGTACGGCCAATCCGATACCGGCTGCAATCTTACCTTTACCAGCTTCAGAAGTAGCAATCTCCGAAGTTGTCTCCATAATTTCTTCGTTTACCATGATTTCGTCATTCATTTTTTATTCTCCTTTCATAATATAGAAAATTAATTGGCTTCTTTCCATTAAAGGCTTTGTTTTTTTCGCGTACCAAAAGTTACCTGTTGTATTCATATCTAGGTGCGACTCGATAGTCAATCACAAGACAAGGTGTTCCTTCATCCGCCAACTGCGAACTGAAATTCAACTCTATGTATCCGTGATCAATATTCCATCCAAGGTCATCACCGATACTGGTCGGATTAAGACCGATTTCATAATAGAATTCGTTGAGGGAAATATACATTTCATCCCTCATTCTTCTATTAAGTTCATTCTCTACCTTTTTTAATTTGTCGATATCTGATTTAAAATATCGACCTGAAATCGAATCATAACAGAGGGTATTACCTTTTTCGGTGATAATAACCTCTTTGCTACTAACCGGATCTCGGTCGATCTTGTCTTTGGCGATGGCGTCTCTAATTATCTGTTCTTTTTTCTCACCAATAGTCTCTATGACTTTTTCCTGGTACTCTTTGAGAGCTGATTCTGAAAGAGTGTAGGCTGTAGCAAGAGCCGCATTTCTTCTAGCATTTACGGAGCTTGCCCCAATTAGACATACTATGGATAAACCTCCGGTTATAGCAGCAGGAATATAACATTTCCAGGTAGTTTTGATAATATCTAGCGGTTTGAGTTTTTCGATGCGATTACATGTGTCATAACCATTTTCTTCGGCTTCTTTGAGTAATTCCCTATTTTGTCTATCTTTTTCTTCCTCAATTAGTTCGATAGCTTTCGGGGTTGCTCTAACCGCCATTACGGTTGTGGTAATCATTCCAGCGATTCCGATACCGGTAAGAATCTCCGGACTATGTTTTTTCATTGCCGTCCGTACACCTTTGGCAATGTTAGATAGGTTTAATTTACCCATATTTTTTTTCTCCTTTCGATTTATAAAAATAACAGAATGATATCACCTGCAACGTTCTTGGCGATGGTGAATATATGTTCGTGTTTATCGCTACAACCGTTGTGTATATAACGCTCCATATCGTCTATAAACCCTTCAATGATATCAACTGGTAGTACAGGTTCTCGTAAAGACCCAGTTATATGAGAAGGAAGACGTTCGGCCTCGGTGTTCAGACGATCTATGATTTCATAAGCCGCCCATCTCGCATAACTAAGATCTTCAAAGTATTCTTTTGATTCTTTCGGATTAACTTGTCCGAGATAATCAGTAGCACATAAATGTTCATCTATGTACTTGATAATTATTGATATAGCTATGTTGCACATTTCCTGATTACGGATTCTGACCGCCTCCTTCCTTTCTAACAAAGAAAAAGAGTCCTTGTTAGGACTCCCTCTCATTTATTTTGGTAAGTGCTTCGGTTACTTTTTTAGTTATTTTTTCATCCATCTTCTTGTCATCAACCCAACCAGTAATAAGTGTCGCACCTATTCCCATTGCTGTTGCTGCCATTCCGAGGATTTTAATTATTTTACTATCCATAATAGCAATTACCTCCTTTCATAATAGTGGTTGTAATTTATGCGTATTAAGTTTCAAAACTAAATTTGTTTGGATTCCTAAGAGCGGATATAACACAACATTCCAGACCGTCATCCAGTACGGTATGTCTATTGTCGAAATCAAGCCACATGATTCCGTCTTCTATAAACTCATCTATACTCCAGCCAATATCATCGCCGTTCTCAATTTTGTCAATCCCGAGGAACTCGTAGAATTCGTTTATACTGACACTACCTCTAAGTTGAAGATTACGATTAATATGATACTGGGCATTTAATACAGCGGCCATTGTTGATGTAAAATATCTTTTAGAGAACAAATCGTAACACAAGATTCTTTCGCTTTCTAGGTCCATATCAGCAGAGTACACAGAATATCCGTCCGCTGAAACGTATGTATCCTTTGCCATCTGAGCTTTAATCTTCGAATCAGCATCTTCGCCATAAATGGCTTTTGCAGCCTTTCTATACTGCTGATAAGATTCGCTTAATAAAGCATAAGCACTCGCTAACGATGCTTGATTGCGTTTGTTAAGTACGTTCGCTCCAAATATACAAGCGATTGTGGATAAACCTACTAAAGCGGCTGGAATATAACATTTCCAAGTGAGTTGAATGACCTCGAGTTTTGTGGGTTCGTAGTAGTTTCCTTCATGATCAATTCCTTCATGAGCCCTAATAATATCCACAGCTTTTGGAGTAGCTTTAACGGCTAACACAGAGGTGGCTACCACACCTATCGCGCCAAGACAAGTCAGTATGGCGGGTGATGATCGTTTCAAATATCCTTTCATAATTTTCTCCTTTCAAAATATAAGAGCCTTTGCGGCTCAAAAATAAAAAAAGGGCTGTAGGGAGCATCGAACTCCTACAGCGGCGGAATCACTTAAGATTCTACATTCGTGTCACACCACTTCCTTTCATAATAGCCCTTGCAAATTTCGCGTAAAAAAAAAAAAAAAAAAAAAAAAAAAAAAAGAAAGAGCCTAAGCTCAATCTTTTTATTAGAGATATAATTTATTGTAATACGTTACAGAATCATGCCCTGGTAGCGACACCGTTGTCTCACATATGAGCCCCTCTGATGTGCACCTCGTAATCTGAACATAACGACGTCCGTCATCTTCCTCAGATTCTTTGATGTTTTCGTAAAAACTCGTTGAATTAACAAATGCCTCTTTCCAAATCTCTTCTAATATATCATACATAAATATCACTCCTTTCATAATAGTCCTCGTGTATTTCGCGTAAAAAGAAAGAGCCCTTGTTAGGACTCTATCTCTTTTATTTGCTTCTCAATTCGAAGTGTCATATGCTCACATTTGATGTTTATCTTGATTTTTTGGTTTTCTATGGGAATTTCAACATCTGTGTCTACGTTCCTTGCTTCATATAGAATTCCCTTTTTCAATATCGCTGATATAATCATATCTGTGATTTTCATAAATATCACTCCTTTCATAATAGGAGTTGCTATTTTCGCGCTCAAATATCCCGTCTATCAAAAACCGTTTTCCATCGTTTACGAGGAAACGGAGAAAAGCGAAGAGACCATGTATTATATATGATCTCCTCGCTTTTTTTTTGGAACTATCAAAAACTATTTTTTAAATGAACGATTGAATAGTCCTCTAAACGTTGTTGATGTAAAAGTCCCCGTTTCTTCGAATCTAAATCCCCTCTCCATCCAGACAGCATAGAATATCAACGGTAATATTATTCCTAATGTTTCCACTCCCAGTCTAAAATATCGATCTTTGACCTTTTCATTAAAGTCCCTTTCGTTTCTAGTCTCCTCGATTCTTAGTTTGTAGAGTTTTACCAAGTCCTCAATAGCTGTTGACTTTTCTTTACTTCCAGATGGTAGAAAAGATAAATCTCGAATCCCGGATTTTATCGTCTCTTCTAACAACTCTTTGATTTCTTTATTCATTCCTATTCTCCTTTCAAAATATAGTTTCCATAATAGAATGTGTTATTCATGCGGAATGAAGTTTTTAAGACTTACCGTCACATATTTCTTTCGATATATATCTCCAATGTCTTTCGACAGTTCCAAAAACAAATATGGACCATCGTCCGGATCCGACGTATCAACTCTAAGGGAACCGACCGATTTAGTACGAGTAGCTACTGTTGTACAAACAATACCAACCAAAATACCAATTCCAAATATAATAACTAGCTCCATAAAGAATCCTCCTTTAAAAAGTTTTTCAGAAAACTCAACCCGGGGATTTTTTCACATATCAAGATAACATGTTTTTCGGTAACCTGCGTCCTGATTTTTTTAATCTAGAATAAAAAGAAAGAGCCCTTGTTAGGACTCAGTCTTTTTTAGATTCTGATATAAGTTTAAGTCTTGGTTTCGTTTTTAATTTATCCAAATCTTCTTGTGAATATTTCGTGCATTGTTCAGCAGCCAGAAGAACCGTCTGTACAAGTCATAATAAACATCCTTGAAGAAATCGAAAAAATAAATTAATATGTAGGAATAAGGGCATAGGAGTAGTGCAGGAATAATGCATGAGTTACATACATATTCCCGCTTTTTACTACTCCTATTCCTACTTGGTTTAATATTCAGTTTCTGGAGATTGGTAGTGCCTGATTACGTATTGGGAGCTTATCTACCTCTTGCATAATGCGTTTAGCAGCTCCGTTACCTCCCATTTTGAAGTATGGTTTATACAAGTAATCATTGAGATTCTCGTATTCATCCTGGGTAATCCATCCTCGCTCAATATAATAAAGACCGAGAGAAATAATTCTATCGTGACCCAGTCCTATGAGCATTTCTGTTTTAATATCTTTCTTTTCAAGATTTTTCTGTAAATATGCCCAAAAACCTGAAGATGCGATTACCGAACAGGCAATGGTAATAAACATTTGAATCCATAGTTCCATAAGAATTTCTCCCCTCGTGTTATTCTAGCTCTAATCGCATTTGCAAATATATATATTTTTTCACGTTGGCATCGTTTTACACGCTCCCTATTACTATTAATTTAAGGTTTTTATATTTATAAGCAATTTTGTATAGTTTATAGACTTTTTGAGTGTTGTACCCACCCACATAAAGGTAGATGTCATCAGAAGTTATAGACCATATAGTACCGCCGTAATCTATAGATTCTGACACCTTGCTTAAGTCTGATTTTTTTAGTTTATAGACTTTTTGAGTGTTGTGCCCACCCACATAAAGGTAGTTGTCATCAGAGGTTATAGAGCGTATACTACCGCCGTAGTTTATAGATTCTGACACCTTGCTTAAGTCTGATTTGTTTAACTTCCAGACTTTTTGAGTGTCCCCACCCACATAAAGGTAGTTGTCATCAGAGGTTATAGAGCGTATAGTACCGCCGTAGTTTATAGATTCTGCCACCTTGCTTAAGTCTGATTTGTTTAATTTCCAGACTTTTTGAGTGACGCTACCACACACATAAAGGTAGTTGTCATCAGAAGTTATAGACACTATATCACCACCGTAATCTATAGATTCTGACACCTTGCTTAAGTCTGATTTGTTTAACTTCCAGACTTTTCGAGTGTTGTGCCCACCCACATAAAGGTAGTTGTCATCAGCGGTTATAGAGCGTATAATACCGCCGTAATCTATAGATTCTGCCACCTTGCTTAAGTCTGATTTTTTTAGTTTATAGACTTTTTGAGTGTCCCCACCCACATAAAGGTAGTTGTCATCAGCGGTTATAGAGTATATAGTAGTACCGTAATCTATAGATTCTGCCACCTTGCTTAAGTCTGATTTGTTTAATTTCCAGACTTTTTGAGTGTCCCCACCCACATAAAGGTAGTTGTCATCAGAGGTTATAGAGCGTATAGTACCGCCGTAATCTATAGATTCTGCTGAAGAAATAATTTCATTGAGTTCTTTTAAAGATGCCCCCTTAGGGGCATAAGTAAAATTTACGCCATTCTCAACGACCTCCACGAACCCTTTGGATAGTTCTGTTACAGCTATACCATCAATATCAACAAGCGGTTTTGACGTTGTTACTTCAATAGAATATATAACACCACCGTAGCTTATAGATTCTGCCACCTTGCTTAAGTCTGATTTTTTTAGTTTATAGACTTTATCATCGGCACCATCCACATAAAGGTGGTTGCCATCAGAAGTTATAGAGCCTATACTACAGTCGTAAACTATAGATTCTGCCACCTTGCTTAAGTCTGATTTGTTTAACTTCCAGACTTTACCAGTGCCCCCACCCACATAAAGGTAGTTGTCATCAGAGGTTATAGAGTATATACTACCGCCGTAATCTATAGATTCTGACACCTTGCTTAAGTCTGATTTTTTTAGTTTATAGACTTTTCGAGTGAGACCACCCACATAAAGGTAGTTGTCATCAGCGGTTATAGAGTATATCCTACCGCCGTAATCTATAGATTCTGACACCTTGCTTAAGTCTGATTTGTTTAACTTCCAGAGTTTTTGAGTGTTGTACCCACCCACATAAAGGTAGTTGTCATCAGAGATTATAAAGTCTATAGTAGCACCGTAATCTATAGATTCTGACACCTTGCTTAAGTCTGATTTGTTTAACTTCCAGACTTTTCGAGTGTCCCACCCACCCACATAAAGGTAGTTGTCATCAGCGGTTATAGAGCATATATCACCACCGTAGCTTATAGATTCTGCCACCTTGCTTAAGTCTGATTTGTTTAACTTCCAGACTTTTCGATCGGAAGCCCACTTGGCGTGCCCAACCACATAAAGGTAGTTGTCATCAGAAGTTATAGAGAGTATAGCACCCCATGCACTATCACCACCGTATTCTATAGATTCTGACACCTTGCTTAAGTTTGATTTGTTTAACTTCCAGACTTTATTAGTGGCACCACCCACATAAAGGTATTTGTCAAGAGATATAGTTATTTCTCCACCTGACAAATCTGTGTCAA
>Ga0209409_1001249_pt1 | contig 22382 bp, 19 predicted proteins | sample AD_JPNMR1_MetaG_FD_184424 | JGI IMG/M metagenome (GOLD analysis project Ga0209409, IMG submission 184424) | Active sludge microbial communities of municipal wastewater-treating anaerobic digesters from Japan - AD_JPNMR1_MetaG (SPAdes) (version 2) | ecosystem: Engineered > Bioreactor > Anaerobic...
GCGTGCGCAATCAAGAAGATACACATCGCCTGTCTCAAGATATCCATACACAAGTCCAACTGTCCTGTAAAGGGGTTGCGCAATGGCTCCAAAGGGATATGCCTGCATTCTTATGGTCTCTGTGGCATGGTCAAAGCCAATGTCTGCAAAATGATATGCTTCTCTTATTCCTATCTCAAGAAATTCTGGTCTGCCTGATAAGTAAGAATAAAACATCTGTACATAAGGAAGTTCCCCTTCCCACAGACCCCTGTTTAGTATAGAGTAATCAAAACAACCTTCTACTGTGTCTGCTCGTTTTATTACAGTGTCTTCCATCTGGTCAACCAACGTTGTTTTTTCATTTTTTGCAGGAAGGATGTCATCAACCCATAAGGAACCTGTAAGACCATACCACCAGTCAGGCACTATCAATCGTGTAATCTGTGGCTGTGCATCTCCCATTGATATCTTGATGTCAAAATTCCTTGCCACGCCTTTCAGGAATATGCGTTCACCTGCTTTCACGATAAACTGGTCTTCCCTGTGTTGCCTGAAACTATCTCCATATATCTCCACCCCTTTATATGGTTGATATATCAACACATCTTCTTCTCTGTATATCCTTCCTGGATGATTTTTGCTCACCAACGTTGATGCTTCTTTGATATCAAGGGTAATTCCATTATGAACGTATTGTGTCTTACTTCCATCTACAACGTCATCTATCTGATGCACTATGTCTCCACTGAATCCTGCTATCGGTATCACATCTGTCAGGTCTTTGCCATGGTCAAACAAATGATTGTTGATATGCCTCAATGTCATCTTGATTACTCCATTGGAAAACATCCAGATGTATGCTTCACCACGCAACCAGTTGTGATTGTGGGTCCGTTTCTGATGAATCATATCAAAAACTGATTCTCCACAAAGGTCCTGGTCTGTTATTCTATCCACCTCAATAAATCCACCAACAAGTATTCCTTCACACACAGGTCCACTCCACAACTTCTCTATTTTTACCCATTCCCACCAGTGTATCTCTCCCTTATGTATCAATCCCATCCTCAATCCTATCCTTTTCCCTCTGTATCGTATCTCTATCTCATCTTCTTCCATCAATACTATCCCTGTCTTTTTCTCCTTGATGACCCTGATGTCTGCCTCTGGTCCCTGGTACAACCCTTCATCCTCGCCTTCTATCAACTCTACCTCTGCTGGTATCTCTTTCTCACTGATTCCAAACAACAACCTTCGTCTTGCTGCCTTTGTCTCTGGCCAGTATCCTACATCTACTGCCTGTATCTTCATACCCTTTAATTTCTTCAAATGCTGGTCTTTCTCCCTCAATGGAACACTGACCACACATATCTTTGCACCTGAATCGTCTGCGCGTCTTAATATGAGCGGAACATCATTCATTCATCATCTCCAGTTTCTTTGTTATGAAAGGTTTAAATCCAATTTTTTTTATTACCTCGTCGGATTTCAGTGTAAAATCAAACTGCTCGGATTAGCAAAACCTGGGTCAGCGACAATTGAATGAACATCATGTCCGATATGTTGTGCTTGGGAAAATGAGATATTGTTTCCTTCAATAGTTCCCCAGTAGATTTCTTTGACTGAGACATCGTACAGAATATTCAAATCACCCAAAAATACTTCAAGTGTTTCCACATAACCACCATTGAAAAACGGTTTTCCTTTTGAGATAAGGATATTTCTTTCAAAAGTAAACGAACAATGTTGCTCCTTTTTTGAAAAGGCAACAATGCCTTCTTCTCCAAACATAAAGATGTTGTTTCTCACAATATTTTCCCTGCCATAGTGAATGTGAAAAACATGGTGATTTGTGAAAGCGCAGAGATTGTTCTCAACAATAATGTGAGAACTACCTTCATCTAGATATATGCACCAGCCACCGTATGAATATTTTTCAATTCTGTAGATGATATTGCCCCTGATGACTGTGCCTGGTTGAACCCCAAGCGTGTATATCCCACCCATATCACTGAGAAGACCCTTACCTATGTCATGAATGATATTGTTTTCAATAAGGTTGTTTTTTGAAACATTTTCACCATAGCCCCATACCCAGCCGCATGAAATTCCTGAATAATAAAGGTCATGAATGTGGTTTGAGGAAATGACATTACCTGATGCATGCATTGAAAGTATGCCAACAGCACTGTAGAACACATTTCCACAGTGATGAATATGATTTTCAGTGACTGTGATGTTTTTTGTTCTGGTATAATCTGGTTGATATGCATCTCCACCATTGATTTTAACTCCACCTGCTCCGAGGTCTTCAAGATTGTTTTTATGAATTCTAATGCCAGAACAACCTTCTGCAATTTCAATACCATAAAATCCGCAGTGCTGTATTTTGCATTCTTCAATGGTGTAGAAGCGTACTCCTTCTAAATAGAAAACACCAGGTATTTTCCTGGCTGCCTGTTCAGATGATGCGAATCCATCATCAGGCATTTGCCAGTCAGCATGTTCAATGGTGAGACCTTTGAATGTTAGATATTCTACATATTGATTGTTTTCACTATTTCCTTGAATTATTATTGCCTGCGTGAGCACAGGAGCATAAATTTCAGATGTTTCAATTGTTTCATTGTTTTCAGGGATGTAATACAGAAGACCCTGCTTTCTATCAAGGTACCACTGGGATGGTGTTTTCAATTGTTCAAAGACATTTTCAACCCAGTATCTTGCAGGCTTGCCGTCATTCTCGTCTTTCAGCACCATTTTGCTTTTTCTTGATGATTTCACAAGTCCTGTGTTTTCATCAAAGTATTCAACAGGCATTCTCTCTTCAATCCACCAGTGAAACACTACTATGTCAATATCTTTGAGATTTCTCCATTGTTTGATATCTCCTGGACTGCAGTAAAAACAATCGCTTCCGTCAAAAAAAGCTGTTTTTTTATCTGAATCCGGGAAATCCTTCATTCTAAAATATCCGGTTTCCGGTAATCTGGTTCTATTTTTTCGTTTCCCATTGACAAACAGTTGTCTGAAATACCATTTTCCCTGTTTTACTTCTGGTATTTCTGTAACCCATGCGTCAACACCATTGACCTGTGTTTTTTTCCATCCTGAAATTTTTACCCCGCAATCAAGGATCACTTTTTCTCCAGGATAGTTTCTATACGTGATTGGTCCTGAATCCTGGTGGGTAAAAACAATGGGCTGCGTAAGGTGATATCTTCCACCACGAATCCAGACAGTAATTGGACCTGAAAATAAACCGCTGGATTTTAATTTCCTGATTTTGTCCCTTGCTGCTTCAATTGTTGCCAGGTGTCCATCGTTTCTGTCAGGCAGTGCCTGTGGATACAATCCTGACCACTGATCATTTCCATCTGTTGCTACATAAATATTTCTGATATTTTCTTTATCCATCGTATAAGCGGGTACCTGTATAATTGCTGTCAGTATAACCGCTATAATCAATCCTTTTCTCGATTGCATGGATGTTTTGGAATTGCATTTTATCACAGACAGATAAAAAGGCAAACAAGAAATTCCATCAAGGAGTTCAATCATTGATAACGCTAATTTCAAAATACAACGTTGTGTTTTGCTTTTTGAAATTACGCCGTATTAAACTATAATGGTAATAGAAAAACGTTGTTAAGGGGGAATATGTCCTTCAGAGATACACAGAAGACGAGACCTGCCTTTCGGGAAAAACCTCTTTCCGGTCCGGGTGAATCACTTCAGAAAGAAATAGACAGAGTAATTAATGAGGAGATTTTGTGGCGTATCCTAGTAGTGTTCTTTCTCATAATTATGACATTGTACGAATGGATGCATTACAAGTGGAACCTGCCACATTCCCCGCATTTGTTTGCAATGATCACAATATTATATTCCATCTATCTTATCCGGTTTATTAAGAAACGACTTCCATATCTGAGGGCATTGAAGATGGGTCTCACTGGCGAAAAACTTGTCGGGCAGTATCTTGAAAAACTCCGGCGTTACGACTGTCATGTTTTCCATGATATTGATTGTTGTAATTTTAATATTGACCATGTAGTCGTGGGACCCCAAGGAATTTTCGTGATTGAGACAAAGACTTTTAGCAAACCCGAACACGGGTGTCCGACCATTGAATTTGACGGTGAAGAGATACTCGTGGACACAAGAAAACCAGAACGAAATCCTGTTGAACAGGTGCGGGCTTTGAAGGACTGGTTTGAACAGTTTCTTTTTGATACTACAGGACACAGATACCCGGTATCAGGAATTGTTGTTGTACCCGGATGGTATGTTATTAAAAAGGCAAGCGGGAAAAATAACGTTGTCAGAGTTTTCAATCATAAATCCTTCCTCACCTTCGTAAAGAAACAGCCAGTCGTGCTGCAAAATGAGGATATCTCTTTGGTTTCATCTCGCATAGCCGATTATATTCGTGAAAAAGGGCGAGTTTAAAACCTTCCTTGACGGATTCCGGTTGAGAAATGTGGACAGATTGTCAAAATATGGAAGTATTTTATCAGTACAAAAATATTGTTTACCGATGACGGAATTCAAAGTATGTTATAATTATTTGCATGGAATTTCAAAAAATCATTCTTGCACTTGAGGATTACTGGATAAAAAAGGGCTGTTTCCTGTGGCATCCCTATGCGACTGAAGTTGGCGCAGGAACCATGAATCCAGCAACTTTTTTCGGAATTCTTGGAAAAAAGAAATGGAATGTTGTGTATCTGGAACCATCTCAAAGACCTGCTGATGCAAGATACGGTGAAAACCCAATTCGTCTTTACCAGCACCATCAGATGCAGGTAATTCTCAAGCCGCCACCTTCAAACATACAGGATGTTTATATTCAAAGTTTGAAAAAACTCGGCATAGATATTTCAACACACGACCTCCGTTTCATTGAGGACAACTGGGAAGCACCAACACTTGGAGCATGGGGTGTTGGCTGGGAGGTCTGGCTTGATGGACTTGAAATAACGCAATTTACCTATATGCAACAGGCAGGTGGCATTGACCTTGATCCTGTCAGCGTGGAAATTACCTATGGGCTTGACAGGATTGCATGTTTTCTTCAAAAGAAACAATCTGTTTTTGATATTGATTGGGGTTCAAACACCAACTATGGGTTTTTGCATCAGGAAAGGGAAAGACAGTATTCAATTTTTGGTTTCAAGGAGGCAGACGCAAATCTTTTATGGACATGTTTTGATGGGTTTGAAAAAGAGGCAAAAACCCTTCTTGAAAAAAAACTTTTCTATCCAGCATACGATTACATTTTGAAACTTTCTCATATCTTCAATCTTCTTGAAGCGCGCGGTTCAATCAGCGTGTCTGAAAGGACAAGAATCATTGGGAGAATCAGAACACTTGCAAATATCTGCGCCAGCCAGTATATTGAAAGGGGGAATTGATGAGTGGAAGAGAACTTGTTATAAAAGCAGTACTTTTTCAAAAGCCAGAAAGGATTCCTTACACGCTTCCAGAGGAATATGGAAGCGATATGACAGGTGATGGAGTTCTTCCTGATCCGTCATGGAAACCATCGTTTCCTCCATCTGAGACAAAATGGGAAGACGAATGGCATTGTGTCTGGGAACGGCTTTCAGGGGATATTACAAAGGGCCAGGTGACAGTGCATCCATTGAAAGATTATCAGGTGTTTGATTCATTTCAATGGCCTGATTTTAAAATACCTGAAAGATATAAGGCAATAAAGGAATGTGGCATAAACAATAAGGAAGATAAATTTGTTCTCGCAAGCATTGATTTTTCTCTCATGCATCGCCTTGAATATCTCAGGGGACACGAAAATGCCTGGACAGACCCGTATCTTGAACCAGACAATCTAAACAAACTTCTTGATAAACTGGCAGAACTTGCCATTGACCAGGTCGATAGGGTTGCTGAAGCAGGTGCTCACGGGATTGTTTCAGCAGATGACCTTGGATTTCAGGATAGGCCAATGGTATCTCCTGAAATTTTCCACAATTTTTTCGCGCCATATTACAAAAAAGTGTATCAACATGCAAGGAAAAAAGGAATTCTTTGTCTTCTTCATTCCTGCGGTTACATTATTGATCTTCTTGATGACCTAATTGACGCAGGTCTTCAGGTGATTCAGATGGACCAGCAGGAAAATATGGGGCTTGAAAATCTTGACAGAAAATTTGGTGGAAGAATTTGTTTCTGGTGTCCTGTTGATATTCAAAAAACAATGAATTCTGGCACAGTGGAGGATGTGAAAAATTATGCAAGAAAACTCATTGACACCTTTGGCAAATATGATGGCGGATTCATTGCCAAATGGTATCCGTCGCCTGATGCTGTTGGGCATACCAAAGAAAAAATCAAAGCAATGTGTGAGACATTTATTTCTTATGGCTCACAATTTTACAAAAATAAAAAAGGTTAGTTAAATAGTGCCAAGTTTTTCAATATCAAGGGAGTCAATATTTTCAATCACCTTTTTAATTGCCTTCCCTACCATTTTTGCAACTTCCACATTATTTGGCGCACGAAGGGGCTCTGTCATTCCAAAGTGAGTGTCAACATGCCTCTGCGCAACAGGATACGCATCAGGGTCATATTCAACTGATTTACTGTATGGGCATGACCAGGGACAACCTTTTCCATACGCATTTTTTGCCTGGAATACTGTCATTCTTGGAAGGATAAAGCTCTGCCAGCCACCAACTTGCGCGCCTTCTGCCTGTATGGCTTTCATCACAGCGTTTCTGAATATATGTGGTTTCCCCTTCCATCCAAACTCTTCAGGGATAAGCCGTATTGTATAATTATACCAGTTATGTGTGTGATTTGGTGGTTCATAGGGCAGGATGACACCTCTGGTTCCTTTCAGTTCCTCTGTCAATGCAGACGCATTTTCTTTTTGAATTGCAAGGTGTCTGTCCAGTTTTGTCAGTTGAGCCCTGCCAAAGGCAGCAGTCAGGTCATTATTTCTGTACATCCATCCAAGAGCATAGGCGTGATAATCCCTTTTTTCAGACGGTGCCCTTGTTTCACCAAAAGACCATAACATCAATGCCTTTTTGTAAGTTTCTTCGTTGTCAGTAACAAACATCCCGCCTTCACCTGAGCAAAGGCATTTGTTCTGATTAAAACTGAACGCAGCGCAATCGCCCCACAGACCAACCTTTTTACCTTTGAATTCTGCTCCATGCGCCTGGCAACAATCTTCAATCACTTTCAAATTGTATTTTTTTGCTATTGAAAGAACCTCTTCCATATTGACAGCGAGCCCATGAAGATGAACGACAATAATCGCCTTTGTTTTTTCTGTAATGGCAGCTTCAATTTTCTTTGTATCTATATTCATTGTGTCAAAGTCGATGTCAACAAAAACAGGAATGCAGTTGTGATGAAGAATACATGTTGCGCTTGAAGACCAGGAATACGCTGTCACAATGATCTGATCTCCTGCACCACAATCACACGCAGCCACAGCCATGTGCAGAGCAGCAGTGCCGCTATTTGTTGTGATTGCAAATTTGTTGCCATTCCAGGCAGCAAATTCTTTTTCAAATGCCGAACAGTTTGGACCGAAAGCATGAAAGGGCATCTTGAGAGAATCAACAACATACTTGATATCAACATCGTCAATCGGTGGCCATGGTTTTATAAAACCTTCAGGAATCAGTCGTTTCCCGCCATTTATTGCAAGTTTTTCTGACATGTTTTGCCTCCTATTTGAATAATTGATAAAGTAACCTGCAGCAAGCATCAGCCACAATATAACCTGCTTCTGGCTGATGTCGTGTCCAGTAAATTGTCATTCCAGAATAACCACCACCCAGTACTCCATAAATTGTCGGGCAATATCCATACCAACCATCAGCAAGCTGCGCAATCAGGGTAATCTGTGCAGGGCTTCTGCGTCGTATATCAATTCCGAACTGGCAGTAATACTCGTAGGGATTTGTCGCAATGGTACAATTTCCAATTCGTATAGCAGCAACAGGAATTTCTTCGCAGGAAATGTTTTTGAATTCCTCATACAATTTTAGAATACTCCAGTTCAAGACATAGCTCCCTCTGCTTTCTTTTTCTTCTCCCCTTTCAACGATTTTCGTTGCCCTTTCAATTTCATCTTTTTCAGGGAGCCTGACTTTAATCTTTAGTTTTTCACGAGCAATTTTTATGACAGGGTTTTGTTCGTAATCCATGCTGGCAATGATTTTTGCTGTCTCTGAAGCACATATTGCTCCAATTTCTTTCATCCTTTGAATCCCTGAGACGCGGTTTTCTGGTTTCATAAGATTCCAGGGAGACAGATCCCCGCTTGCACCCTGAAGATACAGCATAGGTAGTAACTCTTTATCAAAAATTTTTCTGAGAAGTCGTCTTGATTCCCCTGGGAAATCCGATGATGCAAAATTCCCGTTCTCAACGCAGGTTGAATGGCAGGCATTGTTATGTATGATGGCAATGGGATTGTTCTGTTTATCAATGATTGAAATCACGCAGTGGGTCGGGTCTTCTGGTCCTTCAATGCCTGCAAATTCTGTTTTTTTTGTATCTCCATACATGGTATGGCTGCCATCCATCCAGCACACCCTTCTGTTGTATCCTATCAGTGCGGTTCCTTTTCCGTATCCAAGTTTTGCCTCTATCGCAGATGAGACTGCTTCTTCAGCGAGGTTAACAAGGTTTGTTTCGAGTTCGTCAAGATAACTCGAATTGATCGGGTCATCTGGAAGCAGATTTGCTGTGTTAGGTCCTGTGTGGGTATGGGTGCAGAAGATAAAAATGTTTGCTTGTGGAATAGAGGTTTTCTTTTCAATGCTCTGTTTCGCTCTTGCAATAAAATCAGGCAAAAGCACTGCCAGGTCGCAACTGATGAAAAGAATTTTTGTTGTTCCATCAGAAAGAAACACAGAATTTGCTTCAAGGTCATCCATAATATACTGGCACTTTCTGATATGCAGTTGTCCCATGATGCTATCGCCGATTTTACAGTTTATTTTTCTGGTTCCAGCGCCTGCAAAAAGCATTTCTCCCCTCTGTGCTAAAGTTCAACTGTCATTCCGTCAGATGCAGTAATTATATCAAAAGAAAATTTTTCTGACAATGACCGGGTTTTTTCCCATATTTTTTCCTTCAGCATTGTCATTCCGAAATGCGTGAGGATTGCCTTTTTTGGCTTAATACCTGAAATGATATCAAGCGCTTCAGGAAGACCCAGATGCATTATTCCTGGTCTTGGCTGAGTGAAAACAACATTGATAATGATGATATCAGTATTTTCATAAGCAGAAATAAGTTCAGGAAAAAATTCAGTATCAGGGATATACCCGATAGAGGGAACATTGTCTGATTTAAGAATAAAACCATATGTTTCTGTTTGATGATGAAGTCGAACAGGGATTTTTAATTTTAAGTTTTTAATCTGATATTGCGAGCCAGTATTAAGGGTGATCACCTGTTCAACGAGTGCCGCAGCATATGGAAAAATCACCGGTGGATTTTCAATGGCTTCTGAAGGACATAGCACGATGCCCTTTTTATTGAAACCGCCGTCAGTCATCGCTTCAATCATCACATTGACATCATTGGTATGGTCTATGTGTTTATGTGAAACAAAAATTGCGTCCAGATGAGAAACTTTTAATGACGGGCGTGATTTATTCACCCTGACAAGGGCTCCTGGTCCAGGGTCAACAATCATTCGTGTATCATTGATTTCAAACCATATTCCACCTGATGCCCGCAACTGTTTTATCATCACAAAACGGGCACCAGCTGTTCCAAGGAATTTTATGAAGTTCAAACGATAGTCCAGGTTATGTGAAATTTATCTGGTCAAGAAATGGTTTGAGTTTGGAAGCGCGCGGTGCATTTTTCAATTTCTGGATGGCTTTCCCTTCAATCTGTCTTATTCTTTCCCTTGTCAGATTGAAATACTTACCGACCTCCTCGAGTGTTCTTGCATAACCATCCCTGTCAAGACCAAACCTGAGTCTGAGAATTTTTTCCTCCCTTTCATCAAGAATCTCAAACGCTTTTTCAAGTTCTTCCCTCAACAGCGTTCTTCTTGTATGAGTAAGAGGGCTGGATTCTTCATTATCTTCAATAAAATCTCCAACGGTTGCCCTTTCTTCGTCTCCTACAGGCATGTCCAGTGAAACAGGTTCAGGTCTCATTGATTTCTTGATTTTCTTAATCTTTTCAGAGTCAGTGTTCATTACTTTTGCAAGCTCTTCGTCTGTTGGTTCTCTGTCTAAACTCTGTGAAAGCCATCTGTACGCCTTGCTGAGTTTGTTAATTTTTTCTATCATGTGTACGGGTATTCTTATTGTTGCAGAGTGGTCTGCAATAGCCCTTGTAATTGCCTGTCTTATCCACCATGTTGCATAGGTGCTGAATTTAAATCCCTCTTTGTATCTGAATTTTTCTACTGCTTTCATCAGACCGATATTACCTTCCTGAATTAAATCTCTCAGAGAAAGTTTTGGGTTTGAATATTTTTTTGCAATGCTGATAACAAGCCTGAGGTTTGCCTGAATCAATCTATCTCTTGCTTTAACATATTCCTGCTGGTACCTGTGAATTCTGTCAAGATTTTTACCGTTTCTTCTTTTCTTGCACATCTGTTGAAGCGCTTTTTTGTATTTCTCCATTATTTTTGCTATTTCGACCTCTTCTTCTGAGGTGAGAAGATTAAAAGAACCAGCGTCTTTAAGATAAGCCCTCAGAGGATTTCGAAGGTCTTCAAGGACCATTCTTGTGTCTTCTTCTCTTTCCTTTTCTGCAAAAAGGTCATCGCCAATTTCAATATGCATTTCCTCAAGTTCATCAAAAAGCTCATCAATTTTATCTCCAGGGGTATCTATGGGAAGAAATTTGTTGATATCTTCAATGAAAACTGTCTTATTTTCTCTGCCAAGGGCAAGAATCTGGTCTTTTGCCTTTTTGAATCGTTCTTCAGAAAAAGAAACTTCCACAGATTTGACATTCCTGTTCGGGGCGGTTTTCTTCTTTTTCTCTCCAGATGAAATTGATTTTTCACTCTTTTTATTATTCTTTTTCGCCATTTTGGACATCAACGCTCCTTTCTTGTCCGGACAAAATTGATTCAAGATTTTTCACGTTTGCCTGGTTAATGCAAAATTGCAATTCTTCAAGTTCTTTATCGCAGGATTGTCCGGTTTCTGTTTTTTGTTTGATAATTTCCTGCAATTTCCTGCGACGATTTTCAAGGGATTTCTTACACAACATTTTGACACAGTCATAAAATTCCTTTCTTGTTACATCAATATTTTCAGTGCCATTTTCTTTAAAAATCGCCTGGGTCAAAAAACCACTAAGGTCTGGATTATTGATTTGATTCAAAATTTTTGAAATATTATTTTCGGATATTTCGTTGCTGGCGCAGTGTTCCACGACCATGCTGATTGTTTCTGGCAGGAAACCAAGGTATGGTTTAATTTCATTAGCCCAGGAGGGTTGACTGAAAAGTATTCTGATCAGGGTTTTTTCTGCGTGATTTCCTGCACAGGATTGAGTTTTCTGAACAGGAACCTGAGCAAAAGCCCGGGACTTATTTTTTTCAGGAATGTTGTCCAGTTGCTGCGCAAGGATACTTTCGTCAACGTCTGCAATTTTTGCAAGTTGTCCAATCCGGATAGACCTTTCAATGCTATCCGGGATATGTTTTATTAGACCAAGTATCTCTTCTATCAGGGCGGCACGTCCTCTGGGATTATCAATAGAATGTTTCTGGCTTCCGATATGAAAAGCAAAATCAACAAAATCTTTTGACTGATTGAGTAATTTTTTCAACGCATCAGCGCCATAATTATCAAGAAAATCTTCAGGGTCAAAACCAGAAGGCATCACTCCGATTTTTGCCTCAAAGCCGCCTGCAAGTATGGTTTCAAGGCTTCTGAAAGCAGCAGATGTGCCAGCGGAATCAGAGTCAAAAACCAGAAGTATTTTGTCTGTCCATCGTTTCAAAGTCCTGATATGGTTTTCTGTAAGGGCTGTTCCCAGAGGAGCGATAGTATTTTCAAATCCAGCCATATGCATTTTTATAAGATCAAAATATCCTTCCACAATGATTGCAAATCCAGAACCTTTTATTTTTTCTTTTGCCCAATTCAATCCATAAAAGAGATTACCCTTTTTAAAAACATAGTTTTCAGACGTATTCAAATACTTTGGTTGCTGCTGATCCTCAATAGATCTTGCTCCAAAACCACAGATATTATTGCGATGATCGAAAATTGGTATGATCACTCTGTGCCTGAAAAGGTCTGTATATCCGGTTTCTTTTTTTATCACAAGACCCGCCTGCTCAAAATTGACAATTGACAATTTGCTGGTATTCAAATAATCCAGTAAACCATTACCAGGCGGTGCATACCCTACACAAAATTTTTCACGATACAATTGGCTTATTCCGCGTTTTTCAAGAAAATCAATTGCCACATTGCCCTGGCTTGTTTCGAGGGACTTCTTGAAAAAGTTCATTGCTATTTTATTTGCTTCAAGAATTGGTTTTCTTCTTACATCCGCTTCATCTGAGTACCCAGAAACCTGTATCTGTACGCCTGCTATTTCTGCTGCAAGCGCAACTGCTTCTGAAAAACTGGTGTTTTCAATTTTCATCAGAAAACTCAAAACATTACCACCTGTGCCACATCCGAAACAATGGAAAATTTGCTTGTCAGAACTTACGAAGAAAGAAGGCGTCTTTTCTGGATGAAAAGGGCAGAGTCCCTTATAATTTCTTCCCGTTTTTTTTAATTGTACATACTTTGATACCACTTCAAGTATGTCAATTTTTTCAATGATTTCGTCAATTTTTTCAGATGGAACAGGCATAGTGACAAAAAAATTTATCCTTTTGGATACAGTTGTTTTAAAAAATTTTTTTATTCATTGTTGATTAGTTATACCTGTAAGAGTATATCGGTGTCAAGACATTGCAGAAACAGGTTATTTTATTAACTGTTTTGATGGTGTATAATTATTTTATGATTTTCAGAATTATTAAGACAGTTATTGGTGCAGCCATTCTTTTTCTTGTTGGATACTATTTTGGGTTGCGGGGCGTCAGATTTTATCAGGTAATCTCTGAATCAATGCTTCCAACACTGGAAGTTGGAGATCGTTTGATTGGAGCAAAATTTGAAAAGCTTGATTACGGAGATATCATTGCCTGTGACGATCCTCTGGAAAAAAATGGCATCATTATCAAGCGAGTTGTTGGGCTTGAGGGTGATCTTATCGAAGTAAAAAACGGTTATTTATATAGAAATCGTGAAAAAGTTGAAGAACCGTATATTATGGAAAAACCCGATTATAAAGTTGACCCCGTGCGACTGAAAACAGAAGAAATCTTTGTTCTTGGAGACAATAGAAACAACAGTTCAGACAGCAGTGTCTGGGGACCTGTTCAAATATCCTCTGTCCACGCCAGATTAACCATCCGTTACTGGCCATTCAAAAAGTTTAAAGTTCTGTAAAAAAAGATACGGACCTCACAGGAGATCCGTACCTTGGTTTCTTTCAATAACCCTATTACTTAACAGCAGCCTTCAACTCAGAACCCGCTCTGAATACAGGAATGTTCTTTGCGGGAATCTTAATTGTGGCACCGGTTCTTGGATTGCGCCCTGTTCTTGCTTTTCTCTTGACAACCTTGAATGTGCCGAACCCCACCAGCGTTACCGGTTTCCCCTTTTTCAAAGATGCCTTAATACTGTCAATAACTGTGTCTACTGCTGCAGCGGCTTCCTTTTTTGTAGTTACCACCTTTGCTACTGCTTCGATCAATTCTGCTTTATTCATTCGTCTTCACCTCCTTCCATTTATTTTTTTTCAATATATCACTGGCTTTCAAACTTGTCAAGTGCTTCAGAGTATTGACTGATAAGCATTTTGGAATTATTGTAAATGTATGAGCAAGGATTTTCAAGAGATTATTCAAGCCATGATTGATGGAACCCGCGTCATTCCTGGCAAAAATGGGATTTTATTTGCTGTGTCAGGAGGACCTGATTCTGTTGCACTTGTTGATCTCGTGGCAAATGAAATGCCTGAGATAAAAGCAAGAATGCACATTGCCTATATTCATCATGGATTGAGGAAAAATGCAGACAGGGAACTTGATTTTGTCAAACAACTTTCAACAAACTATCAGTCAGTTTTTCACTGGAAAAAAATTAAGGTGAAGAAAGAAAAAGGGAGGTCTATTGAAGAACAGGCTCGCATCAAACGATACAAAGCGCTTGTTGAAATTGCAAAAAAAACAGGATGCAAAATGATTGTTACTGCTCACACTCTTGATGACCAGATTGAAACGATTGTGCTTAACCTTATCACAGGAACTGGATTGAAAGGACTTTGCGGGATGCAACCTGTTTCAAGGATGGATGATATTGTACTTTTGCGGCCAATGCTTTCAATATCAAAGAAGCAGATCCTTTCCTATCTTGAAAAGAAGAAAATCAGATATATGATTGACGAAAGCAATCTGGATACAAAATTCGCGAGAAATTTTTTGAGGCACCAGGTGTTGCCTCTTCTTGAAAAAATCAATCCCGCTTACAAGAAAAATATATCAAGAACAGCGAAAATCCTTGGCGATGAATATGCTTTTCTCGAATCTTTCACAGAAAAAAAAATAAAAAAATATGCTGTTGAGAAAAATGGTTGCATTGAATTTTCAAGAGGGATGTTTGTTAGACAACAGGTATCCATCCAGAGATTTTTTTTAAGACAGATTTTAATCAGAATGTCTGGAAGTACCTATCCGCCAGATTTTGCAACAGTGGAAAATCTGCGTATATTGATATTGCAGAAGAAACAATGTTTTCTTAACAAACTTAAAATTTATGCAACTTGCAATGGAAACACAGTGAGTGTATGCAAAAAAATTGATGAAAAAGAAATCATCCTGAAAAAACCGGTTCAAATTATAATTCCTGGAGAAACAATTGTTCCAGAAACAGGATGGAAAATTGTCACAGAATACACTGATTACTCAGAAGAATTTCTCAACAATCAGGATATCCTTGTTGCGTATGTAAACGCAGAAAAAGTGGAAAAAACACTGATGTTGAAGCAACCTGATAGAAATGAGCGTTTCGTTCCACTTGGCATGGGAAAAGAGGTGAGTTTCAAAAAATACTGGAAGACACATAAAAAAACATTAAAAGACATTACAAAAATTCCTCTCGCTATTGAAGAGGGAAAAAATCGTGGTAAAATTATATGGATTATTGGAGGGCATATATCACAAAAGTTTGGCATTGAAAAAAACAAACCAGTTCTCAAAATATCCTGCAAGCGAATTTACGTTTAACCTATTTTTCAAAAATTTAATAACCAAAAGGATAAAGGATGCAATACAGAAAATTTGGTAACACCTCATACAATGTTTCAATCCTTGGATTTGGTGCCATGAGGTTGCCGATGTTGCCTGATGGCACTGTGGATTTTGAGAAAGCCGCAGAGATTATCAGATACGCAATTGAGCACGGAGTGAATTTTATTGACAGCCATCACTTCTATCATAATGGTCAGAGTGAAGAAGCAATAGGCAGAGCAATAAAGAATTTCCCCAGGGAAAAACTGATTATCCAGACAAAAATTGGCATGTACAATAACTACACTGATGACCAGTGCTGGCAATTGCTTGAAGCAGCATTAAAAAAACTCAATACAGATTATATTGATTTCTACCTGACACACAGTTTAAATTGGGAAACATACACCAGGCACAATAAACAATTTATGAAATTTACCCAGAAAGCGCTTGATCAGAAACTGATAAGGTATCGTGGATTTTCTGTCCATGACTCACTCGAAAAAATGAAAAAAATTATCAATACCGGCGAATTTTCAGCAATGACGGTTCAATATAATCTGTTATACAGAGAAAGCGAAGAAGCAATTGCGCTTGCTCATGAAAAAGGTATTGGAGTAGTTGTAATGGGTCCTGTTGGTGGCGGTACATTTGGATATCCTGGAGAAACACTTCTTTCCTGGATAGAAAAAAATGAAAAAAGCACAGCAGCGCTTGCATTAAGGTTTGTTCTTTCAAATCCCTGTGTTGATGTTGCTATTTCAGGGATGAGTAATCTCCAGCAGGTGATGGAAAACATTGAGACAGTGAGTGATTTTTCACCGTTAACTCAGGATGAAATCAAAAAAATTGACGAAATTTTTGAGTCAAGAAAAAAACTGCTCAATCTTTACTGCACTGGATGCAGGTATTGCATGCCATGTCCAAACAATGTTAACATTCCTTCAAACTTTCACTGGTATAATGTTGCAAATGTGTACGGTGTGGAAAAACGTGCACACAACGGGTATTTTGCTCTCAAGGTAGAAGAAAGAGCATCCGCCTGTACAGAATGCGGCAAGTGCGAAGAAAAATGTCCTCAGAAAATTCCCATAAGGGAAAAATTGAAAGAGGTCGCAAAATATTTTGAAAAAAAATGAAATATAGCCAGGCAGAGATAAAAAGGGTTTTTGTTGTGCGGCTTGAAGATGGTGATAAATTGCCTGACGTCATTGAAGATTTCGCAAGGAAACATAACATTCAATGTGGTGTATGTATTTTGATTGGAGGAATTGGAAGTGGAAAACTTGTTACTGGTCCTGAAAATCCAGGAGATTCTCCGATTATACCTATTTTTCAAAATATCACTGGAACAAGTGAAATAGCCGGCATCGGTACAATTTTTCCTGATGAAAATAATATTCCAAGATTGCATATGCATGCAACGACAGGCAGAAGAAAAACCACACTGACAGGTTGTATCAGACCTGGAATTACTGTGTGGAAAATAGGTGAATTGATCATCCTTGAACTTACTGGTACAAAGGCAAAAAGAGTAAAGGACAAAAGAGCAGGATTTTCTGTTCTTGAACTGGATTTATGAAATAAGTTTGCTCACCATTTCAACCCTTTCAAAATCAGCATTTGGCGGAACATTATCGCTCATTCCAAGAATAAAAGACCTTCTTCCTTTCAAAGGCACAATGACCTCATTGATATACCTGATGAAATCCTCTCTTGTTCCACCTTCCTTGCAAACAAGCACCGATGGAATGCCTCCCTGAAGAACGACCTTGTTGTCAAGCATATCAAGGGCTTCTTTTAATGTAATCTTTGCCATCGGCGCAGTCACAATTGCTTCCACAACATCAAGGCCACATCCTGGAACAAGTGGAAGAAGGTTTTCAGTTCTTCCACACCAGTGACCTTCAAAAATTTTTCCTTTTTCACTGAGTATCTTTTTGCATTCCTGGTAGTAGGGAATTGCATATTCTTTGAATATTTGTGGTGTAATCATCACTCCATCCATATTATCACCAGTAGCAATCACGTCTGCATAACCATCTGCAAGGATTTTTATTGCCTCAAGATATTTCTTAAGATAAACGTTCAGTAATTCGTCAACCTCTTTTCTATAGTCAACCCATAAATAAAAGGCATTTATATAACCGGCATCAATTTTGGCAAACTGAATAAATGGGACAGAAAAACAGCCATTTAATACAACTCCATCCTGACCTGTTTCCTCAAGCGCTTTCAATGTTGGCTCATAATCTGGCTCAAACCTCATTGCTTCTGCAATGTATTTCATTACTTTAATATCATCTACATTTTTTATAAAATGTTCAGAGAGATGCTTTGATCGAGACTCGCCTTCTGTTTTCTTATGCACGCATCTCACAATACCAACAGGTGTACTTATTTCAGTAATTGAGCAATCATTTACAGTGTCATACTTGATTTTTACGCTTCTGTCATATACTGTTTTTATGCCCTGTTGCCTGTTCCAGATATATCCGCCGATTGCGCGAACAATATCATTTCTGCTCATCCCCTTATATTTTTCAGGCAGTGTCCCTTCATTGGTGTTGACGTGCAACCAGTAGTCAAAATTTGGTGCCCATACCAGACAGTCAACCTGTTGATTTCTCAATGCCTTCAAATATCTTTCTCTCTTTGTCATTTTTCCTCCACTTTAAATTCCATACTTTCCTGCTAGGAGTTTTTTCTTAAATTCAAGGTAATACATAAAATTTCCATACGACACATCAGGGGGAACTGCATGGTCGATTGTAGGGATATACCCCCCTGTTTCCAGTAAATAAGGCACTTGCCTCAACAATTCTCGTTCAATTTCTTTCTTTCCCTTTGCGAGTTCCCTCTTATCAATACTTCCCAGCATTGCAAGGTCACTGCCATAAGTTTTTCTGATTTTCACGGCATCCATGCCAGCTGCCTGTTCCATAGGGCATATATGATTAAAGCCTGCTTCAATAATAAGAGGAAGAAGTACTTCAATATTCCCATCACTATCAAGACTGATTATTTTCACTCCATGTTTTATCAGATATCCGTTAATTTGTTTGTATCTTGGCAATAAAAATTTTTTAAAGATGCATGGAGAAACAAGTGGTCCTGTTTTGTATGCGAAATCCTCAAAATAGTTGTACCAGTCAACATCGACATCGTTTAATGCTTTTTCTGTCAGTTGAACGAAAAACTCAACCAGAAAATCAAGCATCTCTTCAGCAAAAGATGGGTCGTCGTAAAATATAGTACATGCATTTTCTGTACCCATCCAATTTCTTAGCATGCTGTAGAGACCAAAACCACCGATGCCTGTAAGAGCCAGAGGATAACTCCTGTTCTTATAACAGGCAATAAGGTCATTCCACCATCGTGGATATCTGGCGGGGGAATAGGGGTTGTATCTTTTTTTCATTTCATAAAAACTTTTTCTGTCGGTAACAGGAAAACTTAAATATTGGTCCATACTCATTCTTGTTCCACGGACAGTTCCCACCTTTAATGCCTTTGTCACGATACCATTTCCATGTCTTGCTGTGATGGTCCTTTCGTCTTCTTCAATCACTTGATATTCAAAACGAGGAATCATGTCTGTGCGTAATGGAATATACTCCCATCTTTCAAATCCGAAAAATTCATTGCCAATCATGCCATTTATGTAAAATGTTGCGTCAACATCTGCAGGAAGCCCTTCCTTCAACCATCTTTTGATTGTTTCAGTCCATACAGCAATTTCAACAAATGGAACGTGGTCAACTTCTTTGAACAGATGACATCTGAGAAATCTTTCTCTGGAATTCATTTTTTCTTTTGGCTTTGTGTACTGATGTTTGTGACGCAGTCATGATATATCATATTGTGCTGCCCCCCATTTGTCAAAATTTCTCTCCTGATATCCCCCTTTACTAAATCTCTCTCCTGATATCCCCCTTTACAAATTCCTCATCCAGGTCTCCCCTTTTCAAAAGGGGGATTAAGGGGATTTCATCAAATCAATCCCAGACTTCCTTTACCTTCTCGTTAACCCCCTTTACAAAATTTCTCTCCTGATATCCCCCTTTGTAAAAGGGGGATTAAGGGGGATTTCAATAAATCTCCCCCAGCCCCTCTACCACCCTCATTCTCCCCCTTTACAAATTCCTCATCCAGGTCTCCCCTTTTCAAAAGGGGGACTAAGGGGGATTTTTTGAAATCTCCCCCAACCCCTCTTTTATAAAGAGGGGGGTAGTATGAGGTGATTTTATAAAGATGGGAATGGTATATGAGATAATTTTACAAAGAAGGGAAATAATAAGAAATGATTTTATAAAGATGGGAGGCAGTATGAGTTGATTTTGCAAAGAAAAGTGTGATTTTGTAATGCCCCGTATTTCAGACCACACTATTCTACCTTATTTTCTATCTCCCCTTAGTGAGGCAGTATAACAATTTTTTCAACCTATGAAAAAATTCCGTTGACTTGTATAAAAAATTATGTTAAGATTATTGGACTATGGGAAGAAAAAAACAGGGTAATGGAAGGGATTCAAATCCCAAAATGCGGGGTGTTAAAGTATTTGAGGGCCAGATTGTGAAGGCAGGCAATATTATTGTCCGCCAGAAGGGGACTCATTTTGTTCCTGGTCCAGGGACATATATCGGCTCTGACTGTACAATTCATGCTGCAAGAGAAGGCATGGTTGTTTATGGCACAAGCAGGGGTAAAAAACTTGTCAGTGTCATCAGTCCATCTACTTCATGATGTCGTCTGGTATTGAAACCATTGATGTAAAAAAAATAGCAGTTCTTTTAAAAAGCGCAGAATATAAAAAATATTTTACCCCTTCTGATGTTGACTACTGCCGCAGGTATAAAGACATGTATATACACCTTGCTGGCTGTCTTGCTGCAAAATTTGCTTTTCTGAAAGCAATTTCCCCTTTTTCGAATTTTGATTTCTCTGATGTTGAGATCAGGCATGCAAATTCTGGCAAACCATTTGTCAGTGTATCTAAAAATCACAATTTTACAATTTCACTATCAATATCCCATACAAAAACAGTTGCAGTGGCACTCTGCGTAATAACAGATGGAAAACATTTTTCTGCCAGAAAGAAAAAAAGATTCTCATAAGGGAACTTACGGACATCTGTTTGTTATTGGTGGTTCGCCCGGGCTAACAGGCGCAGTGTGTCTCAGTTGTCTTGCTGCTTTAAGAACAGGTTGTGGAATGGTAACTGCTGGAATACCAGAATCCCTCAATGACATCTTTGAAATAAAACTTACAGAGGTAATGACAAAACCCCTGCCTGAATCTGGAAGAAGAACAATCAGTATGCTTGCAGTTGAAAAATGTGTTGATTTTGCTACCAAAGTTGCAGATGGTATTGTGATAGGACCTGGAATTTCCACAGATTTTGCCACAGAAGAGTTTTTTAAAAATTTCCTGCCACAGATTGATAAGCCGATTGTCGTTGACGCCGATGGTTTGAAACTTCTTGCAAAAAATTTAAAAATCCTTGATAAACAGAAAACAATTATTCTCACTCCCCATCCAGGCGAAATGTCTCATCTTACAAAAATGCCAATCAGTGAAATTCAAAAAAATAGAGAAAAGGTTGCAAAGGACTTTGCAGAAAAATATGGTGTGGTTGTTGTCCTTAAAGGATACAGAACAGTCATTTCTGATGGAGAAAGAATATACATCAATCTGACAGGAAATCCTGGTATGGCAACTGCGGGAAGCGGAGATGTTCTTTCTGGTATTATTGGCGCACTTGTTGTTCAGGGATTTTCTTTGTGGGATAGTGCTGTCATCGGAACATTTCTTCACGGTCTTGCAGGAGACCTCGCGGCACGAAAAATTGGCGAGTATTCGCTTATTGCAGGAGACATCATTGATTTTCTGCCAGAGGCGATTAGAATAATACAAAAAAAATCATAAGAGGAGGAATAAAAATGTTTGAATCTGCAAAATGGATATGGATTGATGAAAACCCAGTTGATGCATTTCAGATATGTTATTTTAGAAAAAAATTTATAGTGGGAAAAAAGGGAAGCTACCTGATTCACTGCTTTGCTGATTCAAAATACAGACTCTGGATTAATGGAAAATACATTGGTTTTGGTCCTGCAAGGGGAAAGGCGTACCGTCCATATTATGATACTTACAGGATAAACCTCAAAGAGGGTGAAAATGTGATTGCATTTTCTGTTCAGTATTATTGCCAGCCCACAAAGATTTTTGAATCCATTGAACCAGGACTTATCTGTCAGATTGAATCAGAAGGAAACACAATACTTGTGTCTGATTCTTCATGGAAGGCGTGTGTTGCAAAATCCTATAGTTGTGTGCCTGGCATTTTTTTTCCTGAATGTTTTGACGCACGGCTTGAACAGAAAAACTGGCAGCAACTGTCCTTTGATGATTCTGAATGGAAAAATGCTATTGAAAAAGAATTTTCTGATCTACCGAAACCCGAAAATTTTCTTCCAAGACCCATTCCATTGATCAAAGAAAAGGTCGTTGTGCCACAGCGAATACTTGATATTTATGAATGTCCCACTGAAAACATTCAAGAATTTCTTGATAAAGAAAAAATTGCCGAGACACTCTGGAGTGCAAAAAAACTTGAAACAAAAGTTTCTGTTGAGCCAGAAATAAAAATTCCATGTCGCTGGAAGAAAAATCTTGCTTTTACGCTTGAAGGACAACAGGCAATATGTGTTATTGTGGATTTTGGATTTGAGACGCATGCATTTATTGAAATATGTGCTGAAGGCCCTTCAGGAACAATGATTGATTTTGCTCACAGCGAGTGCCTCTGGAATAACAAAGTTGCAACGCTATGGCAATCACCTTCGTTGAAGCAGGCGCAAAGAATTATCCTCGGAAATGGAAAGGTGTGTCATCGTACAAATCAGCAGCGTGGATTCAGATATATGGTTGTAAGAATTTTCAATCCTGCTGATACAAAGATAAATGTTACACTTCATTCAATCGCCGGCTATGAAGCAATATATCCTGCAAAAAAGCAGGGTTGTTTCCAGTGTTCTGATAAACTTTTTGAGCAGATTT
>Ga0209409_1001253_pt1 | contig 22299 bp, 20 predicted proteins | sample AD_JPNMR1_MetaG_FD_184424 | JGI IMG/M metagenome (GOLD analysis project Ga0209409, IMG submission 184424) | Active sludge microbial communities of municipal wastewater-treating anaerobic digesters from Japan - AD_JPNMR1_MetaG (SPAdes) (version 2) | ecosystem: Engineered > Bioreactor > Anaerobic...
GTGTTTGGAAACGGCTGGTTCAGGATTGTAGAATGAAAATTTTACCATGCGTATCACTCTAAGAACATTAACACCATTGTGGACTGGCGGAGTGTATCAGACCTGCGACCGCCTGCACGAGACGGGGTCGATAAAGAGATTGGCGGTGCGACATCTCGGAAATGGGACATCGTTGGAGACGAACTAACGGAGTTACAGTACATGACAAGTCATATGGATTACTTTGAAAAATAACAACGTCATATATGGATAGCGGTGAGGTAGGAGGTTCTATGAACGACAAACAGATACCCCAATCCAAGCATCTTTTTCTCTTGGTTGGCACCAATCCTTTGCCTAACTATGTCGCCGCCAAGTTGTTGCTGAAACAAGATGGGCACATCTATCTGGTTCATACCAACGAGACTGCACAGGTTGCCGATCGCCTGATTGCGGCTTTGCAGATTGAGAAAGACAATGCTGCCAAGATAGTGGTGAAAGAAGCGAAAAGTGACAACATTTTTGAGCAGATAGCCGAATGTGCCAACGGCAAGCAAGACGTCGGCCTGAACTACACGAGCGGCACCAAGACGATGGCCGTTTACGCTTACCGAGCCGTGGAGAAATATTGCCCAGGGGCGGTGTTCAGTTACCTGGATGCACGGACGCTGTGTATGGTTGTGAATCAATCGAACCAACCCTGCCACTCATTTCCTGTTGCTCTCACGTTAAAACCTACAATCGAGATCTTGCTTGGATTACATGGCTACACACTTCGGCAGACACCAGTGACCAAGCCGTTCAAACCGGAGGTTGCTCAGGCTTTGGCTAAAACAGATTGCGCAGAATGGCGAAGATGGTGTTACCAGAATCTTCACAATGGGCCTGATACCCCACTCCGCAAGGGAAAAGAACTGGAAGGTATTGCTCTCCCATGTGCGATAGACAGGCAAGGCGCCAGTACCCTGAAAGACTTGGCCGGACAATGGGGAATAGGAATAAGAGAAGTGGCCGAGTGGTTGGATGGCAAATGGTTGGAACACTACACGCTTTGGTCATTACACCAGATAGCAGGAAACTGCAATATTCACGAAACTGCGATGAACATCATCCCTAAGGAGCGAGACTTCGAGTTTGATGTAATTGCTATGCGGGGTTATAAGTTGTTTGCTATTTCATGCAGTACCGAGACCCGGAAGGGGAAACTCAAGCTCAAATTATTTGAAGCCTACGCCCGAGCCCGGCAGATGGGCGGCGACGAAGCCCGGGTGGGGCTGGTCTGCTGCGCTCCGAAAGATAACCCGGATAGCAAGCCGGTTGCGATCCAAAGAGAGATTGAAGAATCCTGGGACGCGGCGGGTAAGGTGCGCGTTTTTGGCGCCGAACATTTGCCGGATTTATCCAACCATTTACGGGATTGGTTCAATTCCCAACCGTAACCGTGAAGGAGGCGCACAATGAGAAAACTGACCGTTACCGTCATAGACACTGCCGGGATCCAGGATTACATCTTTGGCAGCAACGTGCTCAAGCAGAACGTGGGCGCATCGGAACTGGTGCGCTGCGCCACGCAGGATTGGGTTTACCGGGAGTTGGCGGAGCTGGGCGCGACCAACGTGGATCAGAACGGGCACATCAACGATCAAATGGGTATCGAGAAGGACAACCTGGTATGCGAACTGGTGTATGCCGGCGGTGGCAACGCGGTCATCCTGTTTCGCTCGCTGGAAAAAGCCCGCGAGTTTACCCGATACCTGACCCGCTGCGCGCTCCAGAAAGCCCCCGGCCTGCAACTGGTCGTTGCCCACAACGAGTTTGACTGGGATGCCCAGGCCCTGTCACAGGTCGTGCTGGCTACTCTTGAACAAGTCCGTCGCAAGAAACACGATCCTGTTGTTTCCACGCCGCTGTTGGGATTGAGCGTGACGGCGGACTGCCAGTACACCGGCCTGCCGGCAGTGGGTAAGAACCAGGACGGGAAGCGAGTTTCAGCCGAAGTCAGGGCCAAAGAAAATGCTTTTGAAGTGGCTCACAGGCGATTGACAGAGATGCTGCCGCTCAATGGGTACGAGATTCCAAAAGATTTTGATGATTTTGGGCGCACAAGGGGCGAATCCAGTTACATCGCGGTCATTCACACCGACGGCAACGGGATGGGCAGGCGAGTAGCAGATATTGCCAACAACTATCGCAACTCTGGGGACAATCGCATTTACATCCAGGCTATCCGCGCATTTTCCCAGTCGGTTGTAAAAGTAGCCCAAGATGCTTTAGACGCTACATATCGGCAACTCATTCGGGCCATAGACAAGAAGGAGGATAAGATCGGCGGTGTTGTGCCGATTCGCGAACAAAAGCTGCCGTTGCGTCCGATCGTGATGGGCGGCGACGACGTGACCTTTGTCTGTGATGGGCGATTGGGGCTGACTCTGACCGAGTTTTACCTGCGTCAGGTCACAGGCCAACCGCTGGAGGACGGCAAACCGCTTTCGGTGCGCGCAGGGGTCGCCGTCGTCAAATCGCACTTTCCCTTTGCGCGGGCCTATGCGCTGGCCGAAGAATTGACAAGATCGGCCAAACAGTATCTCAAAGAACGCCAGGCTCCACCTTACAACGAGTCGGACATCTCGGCAATGGACTGGCACTTTGCCGTCAGCGGCGCATGGCTGGACCTGGAGCAAATTCGGGAACGGGACTATACCGTGGAGGCAGGCAAGTTGACGATGCGTCCGGTACGGCTGGGGGCAGCAGCTCCTTGGGACTGGCACGCCTGGAAAATCTTTGTGCAGCTCGTGGCCGAGTTCCAGTCCGAAAAGTGGTCTGAACGGCGAAACAAGCTCTATGCGCTGCACGATGCGTTGCGCGATGGGCCAGATGCCGTCGAACACTTTTTGAAGGTCTATGGTTTCGATCTCCCGGCTGTGCCTGGCAACCCGGATTCGGCCAGGAGAGGCTGGATCGGCAGAGAATGCCCCTATTTCGACCCGATAGAAGCTTTAGAGTTTTTCGTGCCGTTGGAAGGAGGCCGGCAATGACCACATTTCGGTTGAGATTCACCCTGAAAAGCGACGCCACCTTCGGGCGCGGTGATGGCGTCGCTGGCGTAGTGGATAGCGAAGTGCAGTACGATGCTTATGGATTGCCCTACTTGGGCGGCCGCGCGCTCAAGGGACTGCTGGGTGAAGAGTGTGCCAACATTCTTTTTGCGCTTGAGAGCCAGGGTCAGGCAAAATGCTGGCAGGAGGCAGCGCAACGCTTGTTCGGACGGCCCGGCAGTCAGGAGGAGGATCAATCCTTGCTCCACGTGGGCGATGCTCGTTTGCCGGAGGACCTGCGGCAGGCCGTTAAGCGAGGCATTGAACGCGGCGAACTAACCCGCGAACAGGTGCTGCGCTCACTGACAGAGGTCCGGCGACAGACGGCTATAGATGCCCAAACCGGCGCGCCGTTAAAGGAGACGCTGCGCGCTATGCGCGTCATCCTGCGCGAGACACCCTTTGAGGCGACTCTGACCTTTGAAGCCGATCCCACGCCGGATGACCTGGCCCTGCTGGCCGCCTGCATCAAGGCGTTGCGGCGGGCCGGCACAGGCCGCAATCGAGGGCGAGGTGAACTGGTGGCCCGGTTATGTGACGCCCAGGGGCAAGACGTGACGGATACCCACTTTGAGCGCTTCCGGCAAGCGCTCCAACAGGAGGCGGTTCGATGAAAGCGTTGACTTATGAAATTCACCTTTTGGAACCGCTGCTGGCAACCCGTCTGGGCGGCGGCGATCCCAACAGTGCAGTGGGATTTGAGTTCATCCCCGGCAGCCTGGTCCGGGGAATGGTGATCGGCCGCTATGCTCCGCAAAATCCCATTGACGCGGCTGATGCTGAGTTTCGCCGTCTCTTTCTGGATGGCAGTGTGCGTTTCTTGAACGCTTACCCGCAGGCCTACGGCCGGCGGACTTTGCCCGTGCCGTTATCCTGGCATCGGGAGAAGGATAGCGGCAAGACGGCGCCGATTTACGATTTTGCCGTGCAAGTTCCAGATGGCACTGACCGGCAATGGCAAAGGATAGAGCAACCTTTTTGCTATCTGTGGGTCAGTGAGGATGGAGATTTTAAAGTCGAACTGGCAAAACCGGAACGACGCATCAACATCCATACCGCGCGCGAGGATCGCCAAAGGGTGACCAAAGGCGAAAGCACGGTCTTTCGGTATGAGGCTCTGGCTCCGGAGCAAGTTTTCCGTGGCGTTATTTTGGCCGACCAAGAGGATGATCTGGAAACTCTCAAGCAATGGTTGCCTGAAGGTGAAGTGGTACACCTCGGTGGTTCTCATCTGGCCGGTTACGGACAGGCGCGCTTGCAAAAGGTCGGCATCCAGGACGATTGGCACGAGTATAAGCCGGTCGGAGAGGATACCGATGATTTCATCATCGTGACCCTGCTGAGCGATGCCCTGATCCGCGACCCGCAAACCGGCGCGTATGTCACCACGTTAGAACCGGTAGTGGGCTATGCTCATCAGCAGGTGTTCGTGAATGTGTGTGTGGTCGGCGGATTCAATCGCAAGTGGAACCTGCCGCTGCCACAGACGCCGGCCATCCAGGCCGGAAGCGTCTTTGTCTATCCGGCGAACGATGACTTGCTATCACGACTGCAATCCCTGGAGGTGAGCAGCATCGGCGAGCGCCGCGCCGAAGGCTTGGGACGGATCGCCGTCAACTGGCATCGGGCGGCGGAAATCGTCCCGGTAGAAAAACCTGCCCCTTCCACGCCGTTGTCGTTCACCCTGAGGGATGGCGATAGCGTGGACCTGGCGCGGCGAATGGTGGAGCGAATGTTGCGCCAAAAACTGGACCGGGCGCTGGTCGCCGCGGTCAACCGGCTCCAGATTCAGCATCCGCCCAGTAACGCCCAACTCTCGCGGATGCGCCTCGTCGCCCGTCGGGCGCTCTCGCAGAAGAACGCGCAAGTCATCATCCAGCATCTGGATGGAATGAAAAAGGCGGCCCGCGATCAATTCCAGCGCGCCAGAATTGGGGGTGAGCGTCTGGACGACTGGCTCCGTGCCAGAGCGGAAAACGTGCAGGGTATATGGGAGTTGCTTCAGGTGGACCAGAAGCAGAGCCCCGCTCTGGGCGGGATTCAGCCGGAGTGGACCGAAGCTCTGGCCCTGGAATACACCGTCCGGCTGATCGATCGTGTGCTGCAAAGGGCACAGAAGGAGGTCAGCAATGAGTAGAGGGCATTGGCAAGACAGCCGCAAGATCGTAGAGCGAGTTGTAGTCTGCGGCGATCTGGTTTTGGAGACGCCGGCCTGTTTCGGCAATGGCGATAGCGATAGCCTGACCGATATGCCGCTGGCGTTGGATCCCCTGGAAGGGCGCGGCCTGCTCACAGGGACGTCTATTGCCGGCGCACTGCGTGCCTACCTGCGCGAGCGGGAGTTTGGCTATGGGAGAGATGGCGGGAGCGATGCGCTCCACAATCGGCTCTTCGGTCGTCAGGAAGACAACGAAGGTGAACAAAGCTGGGTCATCACGTATGACGCGCTGAGCGAGTCCGTGCCGGGCATTGAACTGCGCGACGGTGTGGCCATTGACCCTGAAACCCGCACCGCCGAGAGCAGGAAAAAGTTTGACTTTGAGTTGTTGGAGGCTGGAACCCGCTTTCCGTTGCGAGTAGAACTGCTGATTCCCCAGGATCAAGACTGGGACGCGCTTTTGAAGGGCCTGGCGATCGCCCTGCAGGGGCTGGAGAACGGCGAGATTCGCCTGGGCGCGCGCAAGCGGCGGGGACTGGGACAGTGTCGTGTGACCGAGTGGCAGGTGATGCGCTACGATCTGACCACTCCAGCAGGATTACTGGATTGGCTTAACCAAACCGGCACGCCTCAAACGGGTTCACGCATTGCCGACCTGTTGGGTGTGAAGGCGGACCTGGACCGCCGCGAGGCCTTCACGGTGGAGGCAACTTTCGGGCTGGATGGATCGTTGCTCGTCCGCTCCGGACAGGGCGAGGCTGGCGCGCCGGATATGGTTCATCTGCAATCCCGCCGGAATGGGCGGTTGGTTCCGATCCTCAGCGGCACCAGCCTGGCCGGCGCACTGCGGGCCAGGGCGCTGCGTATCGCCCAGACTATCGCCCAGACAGTGGGGACCCAGGAAAAGGCGACAGCGCTGGTGAATGCGTTGTTTGGACTGCGCATCAGGTCTTCAAAGGACAAGCCGACGGCCAGCCGCCTGACCACCGCAGAGATCGAAATCGGCTCGCCTTTGCCCCTTGTACAAACCCGGGTCAAGATTGACCGCTTTACCGGCGGCTCTTTCCCCACCGCCCTGTTCAGCGAACAGCCCGTTTGGGGACGTAAAGACACCGCTATCGCCATCGGGATCACCATCCAGCAACCGACCAAGGCGCAGATCGGCCTGTTTCTGTTGCTGCTCAAGGATTTGTGGACCGGCGACTTGCCGTTGGGAGGCGAGATCAGTGTCGGACGCGGGCGGCTCAGGGGCCAGCAGGCTACATTGACCTATAAACGTCCCGGCAATATCCAAGAATGGATAATAGCGCAGGATGATGGGCAACTGACCGTGCAAGGAGACCGGAAGCAATTGGAGCAGTTCGTAGCCGTTCTTGTACAGGAGGTGGGGCAATGAAAACGCAACATTTCCAGGATGTTTCCATACCGGAGAATTTTGCTTCTGAGCCGGTATCGGGGCTGGCAGAACTGGCAAGAGATTATAACCTGCGCTGGCTGCTGGCCCACGCCGACGACGGCGTGATCTGGGGCGAACTCCGCGACGATGGGCTGCACCTATCCAGTAACGCTTTTAATAAAATCTCGCCGCCGCTACGGGCCGAGACGTTACAGCAGGCACGGCTTTTCGGCCCCCAGGCTGAGATTCTAGTGTGGAAAGACAATGCCACTTGGCGCGGGCGTCTGATTCAAGACGGGGCGGGCAAAGCAGAAGACACCTTTGACGAAATGCACCTGCTTTGGGGTACCGAGGTAGAAGAGAGGCAGGATGGTTTTACCCTGCTGCGAGAGGGCAGGGAAGGGCTGCGCCACGCACCGCCCTTGCCCGATGATGCCCAACCGCCGATTCGCTTAAAAGTGCGCCACTATGTGGCCTATGATGCGGGGCAGGCGTATATCGCCTACAGCCGGCTGGCTGGCATTGATGCTCAGGGAGGTGAGCGATGAACCCCAAACACCATAATCCCACACAAGAGCGCCGTGCGCACGCGCCGTACAACTTTGTGCCCTTGCCGGAAAAAGTGGTCACCGTTGACCTGGCCGAAATCCCCGGTCACGATGTCTATACCGGATATACCGGCTACATTGACTGTATCCTAAAAACCCGTTCGCCGCTTTACACACGCTGCGCGCTGGATCCGGACTTTTTTGCCCGCTGGGGGGATGACATCCGCGAGATGATGAAGAACGACGCAGCGCGGGAGCAGTATGCGCAGTTTTTCCACCTGGACGACGCCGAGCGCCCGGTCATCCCCGGCAGCAGCCTGCGCGGGATGGTGCGCGCGCTGGTGGAGATTGCCGGGTATGGAAAGATGCAGTGGGTAACTGGTGAAAAATTGGTGTACCGTGCGGTGGCTGATCCCTCATCGCTGGGACAACATTACAGACAGCAACTCCTGGGTGGAAATAAGGCAAGCCTTCCTAACACTCATCTGGATTATCCATCTCCCAATCTAAGAGGTGGATACTTGATCAGGCATAGAGGCGGATGGGCCATAAGGCCGGCACGTGATATACAAGGCGAGACCTTTGTTCACGTGGATTACAAGGATGCCAATGCTATTACAAATGGCTTTGGCAAGCAGAAAGTTTATGAGGTGTATGTGGAACCTGCTCGACGACAATCTTCTAATCGGGGAAAACGGGGGCCAGGCGATTTGACGCTTGACCTTGCCATCACTCGAAGAATTCTTCCAAGAGGAAATCAGTCTGTTCCGTCAGGGATGGAAGCAGCCGTCTTGGTAGAATCTGGCCATATGGGCGGGCCACATCCTAAGCATTGGCATTGCGCTATTTATGAGCCAGATGATGCTGCTGCACCCATTCCGATACCTGATGAAATGTGGCGGACGTATTATGAAGACAGCCAAATGACTCGCAGTTTCCCTGCCCGCCGACTCGAAAAAGAGGGCGATCCACTGTTCTACCTTGTGGATGAAAAAGGCTCTCTTGTATTCTTTGGCCCAACAATGATGCTTCGCCTTCCTTACCCCCAGACCCCTTTTGCCCTGATACCGCCAGACTTGCGTCAACCGAACGACATAGACCTTGCCGAAGCCATTTTTGGTTGGGTCCCTGAGGCAGAGCGAGAGCAGGACCGCGCCGGCCGGGTCTTTTTCACCGATGCGGTTTGTGAGCCAGGGGAACAGGGTATCTGGCTTTCTGAAGAGACGATCACTCCTTGCATCCTGGCAAGTCCCAAACCTACGACCTTTCAGCACTATCTGGTGCAGGACAAAGACAAGGGCCGCGACCCTGACAACAAACAGCAACTGGCCCATTATGCCATACCGCCCAGCGAAACGTCCATCCGTGGGCACAAACTCTACTGGCATCAAGGGGCGGTTAAGTTGAGCGGTATACGTGAGCAAGGTACGGTAAACTGGTCCACCGACACCCAACACACCTCCATCAAACCGGTCAGAACCGGCGTCAGATTCCGTTTCCGCATCTACTTTGAGAACCTGCGCGACTTTGAGCTGGGCGCGCTGCTCTGGGCGCTTACCCTGCCGGGCGAGCCGGGCAAAGACTACTGCCACAGCCTGGGGATGGGCAAGCCGCTGGGGATGGGCGCGGTCAAGATCACGCCGACCCTGTACTTGAGTGATCGGCAGGATCGCTACAGCAGGTTGTTCGCAGATGCAGACTGGCACCGGGGAGAGAAACAGGAAACGGATACCCAACCGTTCATCCGCGCTTTTGAGGATTTTGTTCTCAATGGGATGGGCACCCAGGAACGCGGCAAGGCGCAATCGCTCAAAGAGGTGGAGCGCATCAAGATGTTGCTCAAGATGCTGGAATGGCCGGGGCCGGATCGTTCGCTCACCGAGTATATGGTCATTGGGCCGACCAACGAATACAAAGAGCGGCCGGTTTTGCCCGATCCGTTGCACGTCAAGCCACCTCAAGACACGCCGTCTTCACAAAAGTCAGGTGGAGGCCAGAGAGGTGGGTACAAATCAGGCAAGCGGCGGGGTAGGCGATGATCCTCCTCAACTTCTCCCACCCCCTGACCCCGGATCACATCCGCCAGATTGAGGCCCTCGCCGGTCGCAAGATGGAGCGTGTGGTGGAAATCCGCAGCCAGATTGACCCTCAGCAGCCGCTGGGGCCGCAGGTCGTGGCGCTGGCCGACCAGGCGGGACTCTCCCCCGCCGAATGGCAAACGCTGCCGCTGCTGGTCAACCCGCCGTCGCTCAACTTTGCAGCTGTGGCTTTGTTGGCAGAGCTGCATGGACGTTGCGGATACTTCGTTCCGTGCCTGCGCCTGCGTCCGGTACAGCCAAGTCTTCCTTCTCGGTTCGAGGTCGCGGAGATTATGGATTTGCAGGCAATGCGCGACGCGGCGCGACAAAAACGGAACTGAGCACACTTGAGATGACGAAGGAGCAAACCCATGTCCGCTTTCTTTTTCATAGCCCAAGCCGCTTATGATGCCCTGAGACATTGTAAGCTACGTAGCCCACTACATATTGGTTATCACAAGGTGGGCAACGTGCAGCGCACCCGTTATTATATCCCCGCCCGCAACCTGTGGGGCGCGGTGACCGAGGCCCTCACCCACCGCGGCTTTGCAACGGATGTACTCGGGAGCCAGCGCCCCGATGATTACCTGGAGGTGGGCAATTGGGTCAAGGAGCACTGCGTCTTCGGCTACTGGTTCATCGAGGAACACGGCACACTGCTTGCTCCCACCTATCAGAATGGCCAACTGTGCTATGGGCCGTACCCGGCTGCCGACTTTGAGCGCCGTTACCTGAACGCCCTCGTAACTACCGCCCTGGACCCCTCTGCAACTTCCGCCCAGGACGGCAGCCTGCACGAGGTAGAGTTCATCGCGCCCTATGCCTCCGACGGTACGCGCACGCGCATCGGGGGCTACCTTTTCCTGGACGAGGCGGCCCAGGCACACCTGGGGACGGAGCAGGCCTGGGGCTCCTGGCTGGAGACCCTGCAGGTGGGCGGCGAGCGGCGCTACGGATTCGGACGTCTCTGCTGTCTTAAGTTCCAAACGATCGAGACTGCTCAGGAGAGGTACAACCTCCATGGCGAACGTCCACTGGTTAATATCAGGGCATCTGAGCCTATTCTGGCCCACACGCCCGCAAAAGATTTAATAAGAGGAAGAGGTATGATAGAGCCTCTGGTGGGAAGACAGACGGACACCAAAAGCGATGCGTTTGGTCGCAAGTTGACCAGAGCCACAGTCTGCTGGGTGCCTGGCACGCTGGTGGAGGATACGGAGTGGTTCGAGATCGGGTGTGAGGGGATGTGGAGGAAGACAAACCGATCAAATAATAGCCATAAAGAGAGCGTTAGCTATGGCAATATCGTTTAGGGTTACCAACCAGCTACCACAAAAAAGCACTGATGTTTTGCAACCCTTACTGGATCTTTTCCAGGCGTTTGCTGGCAAGGATGCTATTCCATTTCAGCATCAGTCTGAGACCTTTAGAATTGTAATGGAGGAGAAAAAAAATGTATTTCTGGTGGCTGGCACCGCTGCAGGCAAAACTCTTGCCATTGCGGTGCCCTTGTTTCGCAAATTACAGACGGGACACATCCGCAAAATTTTGTTTATGTATCCCACAATCGCCCTACTGGAAGACCAGCAGCGAGTAATGGACAGACTGGCAGAAATCACAGGCCTTAAGGTGGGTCAAATTCAGGGTGGAATGTCCCGTTCCCGGCTTATCGCATCGCTGAATAAACAGGTCATCCTTGCAACACCAGATGCAATTTATTGGTTTTTTCGTAAAAACATCAAATATAGTGGGCTATTGATATATACACTGGCACTTGTGGATGAGTTCGTTTTGGATGAAGCACATCTTTTTAATGGATTGATGCTACGTAATCTTGAATATTTATGGCAAAGGATCCGTTGGATGAGTGCTATTTTAGGTAAAACTTCCAGGCTACACATCTTAACGGCTACACCTACCGATGATTTACAACGGTTGAATAATGGGGTGCAGATTGACGGTCGCTCCAAGTGTGGCGATGTACAGGTGGAATTTCTCCCCTGTGGTCGCTTTGACCGTAGCACCGCAATGGTAACGGCGATCAACAAAGCGCTTGAGGATGGCTACGCCAAAGTGTTGGTGGTATGTAACGCGTCTCGTGTTGCCCATCAGTTATTTGAACAGTTCAAGGTTGGAGACAAATCGGTCTTGCCCGTGACTCACCGTTTACAATTTGGCCGGGTAGAGTTGGGTAATCTGCTTCAATTTCTGGAGAAAAAAGGGGTAGAGCCAGAGATCCTGGATGACTTGTGTGCCCGTTTCCTCCGTGAAGAGGATTTTACACTGGATGACTTGCCAACAGGCGCCCAGGTAGATTTGCCGTTAACGGAAGTGGTTGCTGCGGCTACCGCAGTGCTAGAGCGACAGTGCTGGCGAGTCAAGCGTGCTTTGTGGGAACGGTCACAACGGCCAGCAGAAACATTGGAGGCGTTGTTGCAAAACCGACCAATGCCCTGTGCGATTGTATCGGCTTTACGTCATCATTTACAAAAGACCCCCAACCTGGAACGCCAACAGGCATTGGTAGATGAATGGTTGACGGATGTGCTTGAACGCTTGGGGGCGGAGATAGATGAACAGATTGTGTGTCGGGCACAGGATTTCGCAGACTTGCGGCAAGCTCTGGCCATTGGACTGGGTGAAAACCTGGCAGAGTTGTTGGTCAGGCGGTTAGTTCACGAGATCAAGGCAGACCCCCAATGGATAACCGGCTTTTCCTCTCGCAGCCTCAGCCATCGGACTATCTACTTACGTTGGCTGGATTGGATGGTAACGCAAGAACAGGTGGAGCGCGTTCGTGCGCTGGTGCAGGCAGGACTGGAGGGAGGGGATCTTGAGGCCGACTGCCGTCACATTGGGTTGTGGAAAGGGACGGACGTGCCGGTCATTGTCTATTCCGGCAGTATGGCCAGGCACGCCCGGTCTGGCCTGATCAATGTGTTTGCCGACCTGGAGCGAGCGGTGCTGATCTCCACATCGGCTGTAGAGGTGGGTGTGGATTTCGCTGCCGATATGCTTATCACCGAAGAATGCGAGGGCAACGGCTTCTTGCAGCGCTTTGGTCGAGTAGGACGGCATGGTGACAGAAGCAAAGTAGTGGTTCTGGTCAGCGGAGATGTGGCATCGCAATGGCGTGATTTAGATGATAAAAGCCTGAGCCGGGAGGACTTTTCGGCGCGCATTCGAGAGACGTTTCCACAACGTCATTATGCCACTGCTTCGACCCTGGTAGATGCCGGACATTATATCGTTAACGAACAGTTGGGCCGTATTGGGGCGCGGCTCAATCAGTCTCCTGACCTGACTGCCGCACAACCTCTGGCTGCACAGTTGCGCGCCGCCGAGATTCCGGTCGGCTTTGGTTTGCGTAGTACTATGCCTCAGATTGTGCTTCTGGATGGTGTTACCAAAGATCCCTTCTACTTGTTACGCTATGTGGACGACCAGGACCTGCGAATGTCGGATTCACCTTTTGAGATAGGACGGGCTAAAGTCTGGTTTACGTCGTTGATTTTCCAGAAAGCGCGCTTCAACGTGATGGTGGATTTGAAAGCCACCTTGCAGGCCAGCCGGGCCTGGTTCATCAACAAGGATGGAGCATGGCGATTAGCAGGGATTGAACCGGCTATCGGCGCAAAGTACGTTCAGAAAATGAGCGCCCATTTTGCCCAACAGGGCAACTGGAACCCCTGGCTGACAGGCAACTTTCTATTGTTACACGGGGATGTTTATTTGCAACGAGCCGAAGTGGGCTTGGACTATCCGACTCCAGAGCCAGTATGTGACGACGAGCAGAATCCCCTGTTTATTCCGGCCCAAAACTATCTTGTGTTTGTGGGCTGGAAAGATGTCCAGGAGAGCCGCGAGAGAATCACCAACTCTCCCATCGCTGATTGGGAAGAACTGTACTACGATTGGGATGGGGTAGCATTCAATTCAGCACTGGTGCTACTGGAACAAACTGCTGGCGCCTGTTTTGCGGCTTACAAGGAGTGGATGGACTATGTTAGTCGCTGCATTCAAGGATAAATTGGGTAAGTCAACGCGGGGCGGCCAAACGCTTTACGATCACGTGCTGGATTGCACGCGAATTGCTCATGCCATTCTCACCGATAAGCGCTTTGCACCGGTTGACTATCCCGCGAATAAGTGCGATCAACTTCTTTTCAGCGTGTTTGTCCACGATTTGGGCAAGTTGGATGAGCGTTTTCAGGCCATGCTGACCGTGGCACGTGATGGGCAGCCGCTGCCTGCCAAACGGGTGAAACATGAGGCCAGCACGCTGGATTTTGAAATGTTTTTGAGAGACAACATAGACGATGTCTGCACCCACCTGGAGCAAACATTCGATTACCGTTTTACTGGAACCGTTGATATAGAGGATACCCTGGCCTTTGCCGTAACTCACCATGGACTGTTCTATATTTCATTCGAGGAGCGCGAAAGCAAAGTGTTGCCTCGCGTGCGCCGCGAGTGGACGGTCTTTAACTACGGTGAGCAGCGACGGATCACCCTGGCCGATCTGCTATTCGACTATCACCCGCTCGGTGGACTGGTGATCCTGGCCGATCTGTTGGGATCGTTTGGGTACGAGCAAGGCGTGGACAATGTCGAAAACCTGTTGCGGCGCGCCAGCTCATTGGGCGAATTAGTAGATTTGATCCTTGCAGGTGGTATAGTTGAAACTGTAGAACAAGGTCTGCAAGCCTACGATCCACGTACTGCCGGCTTGCGAGATTTGTTAACCCTACTGAGAGGAGGCCTGAACTGATGGAAAACGCAAAGGATATGATTCAACAACAGGTGATAGCCGCCCTGCAAACACTGGGTATTTCTAATACTGATTTGGCTACCGAGGTTACCAAAGATATTATGCGCCAGACAGTGTACTGGGAAAAGCCCTTGCCTGATAACGAGCGACTAATTTTTGTACGGCTTTTTTCGCCGGTGGTAATGCGCGAGGAGGTCTTCCTGGGCAATGTGCTGTTCAACGACTTTCTGGCCAAGGTTTTTGCCCGCGTCGTGATCCAGACCGGTGGACAGGCTTCGCTCGTTGCCAATGACCTGGAGAACTATTACTTCCTGCTTCGCACCACCGCTGATTTGCCTGTGCTGGCGAATGAACTTGGGAATGAGGTAGAGCGTAATCTGCCGGAATTGTTCTTTGGTGAACCTGATCCGCAACGGGGGATTTACGGTAGTCTCTCTCATTTCTTTTCAGGAACAGATAGCCGGATGGAATCGTTTCCAGTTTATGCGGTGCCTGAATTCTTGACGTTACCACTGGAACAGCGAGTTCGACAACATCTGCTCAATCTATTGAGGAAAGAAGACCTGGAAAAGTACATAAAAATCGTTGTGACAACATTTGCTTTCTTGTATGGACGATCCAGCGGTGGTAGTGGTGATGCTCAAAGCTTTGCTAACTTCGTCTACCACTTAGCGACTGAATCGAGTTATGGAGGACTAATCACTGTCGAGAAAGTTAAAAAGGTTTTTAACATAACGAGTGTTTCTAAGGAAACGATTAAAGAGAGCTTTGATAATGCTCATTACAGCACTAAAGACTTGAAAGATATGCTTGTGTCACTATTAAATGAGATGGGTAAACAAATCGATGCTGGAGACAAAACGTGGTTATTGCCGTTCGTGATCAAGGATCAAAAATTAGTCAAAATATCGAAACCTGAATATCGAAAAGAGCTCCTATCGATCATTCATATAGGGCACTTGCATTTTGAGGTGCAAGGCGATGGTTTCTCTAATAGCAATTTACTTGAGTGCAGACTTTGTGGGGTTAAGCCTACAGCAGCTAGGAATAGCATGGTCCTGTTAGGAACAGGGGCGTTCTTGCGGCATAACCAAAGAGTACGCCGGCCAGTAGAATCTGACCCTATTGCTTGTCTGAGATGTGCTTTGTTCTCTTGGTTACAACAGAAACTTTTGGGAACAACCAGGATTCCTATAGGTGGTTCTCCCCCTAAACTGCCAATGGTTCCAAAATCCTACAACTTGATCTTTCACTACGGCAGGCACTCCGACGAAGAAGTAGCCCACCTGGCACAGCAGATTGACCGCGTGTGGGAATTGGTCAGCAAGCACCGTGCCGCCGAAGTGGTGAGCAGAGAAATTGAGCAAGCGCGCCGGATTTTGGCCCAAAAAGCCGAAAAAGAGCAAGATGCAAAAAAGCGCGCGGCGTTGGAGGCAGAACTGGAGCAAAAGGAAACCGAGTTACAGCAGGCTCAGGCCGCTGTGGCACAGGTAGAGGACAACATGCTGGCCGATTTCCCGTGGATGCGCGATCTGGGTGCTTCGCCCGTCCCTTCAGAAAATCCTGCCCTGGACATCGTCGGCAATCTGCAACTTTCGGAAAGCAAGGTGGAGCGCCACGTCCTGGGGTTGGGGATGGGCAGCTACCGGATGATCCTGTTTGTGTTGCCCCAGATTCGTCCGCCGCGCGATAAGGGACACGAGTTTAGCCAGAGCCGTTTTTCCAATAGTTGGATTACAGTGACGGCGTTCCTTTCGTTCTTGAACCACTTGTGCGGCTGCGACGGGCCGTTCTACTACCAATCTTTGCCCATGCTGAGTCCAGAAGCGTTGCAGTCAGGCTTGTTCTACGTTCGCAATCAGGCCATTCGGGCCGAGGAAGTTCAGCGCAGATATGCGGCGATTTACGACCTGGCCTGGAAGTTGGTCTGGCAACGAGGGCCGGAAGGGTTTGTGAAAAAGGTGGTTTTGGCCGAAAAACTTCTGGCCGATCCAATGGGCACATTTTCAGCCGTGATGCGTAATAGTTTGATTTTGGGACAAAGGAAAGGAGGATCTTACAAGAGATTGAAAGCCGAATATCGTCAAGACTGGGGCGCACAGGACTTGACCGAGTATGCTCGTTTTATACAACAATTTACCAATTTATTAGGAGGTGAATCTTATGGGAGTACAAGTAGACCGTAAGTGTTTAGATGAGTTTTGTTCACGACTTTTTCAAGCACTGGACAGACTGGGGTTACTACCGCGTCAGTTGAGCGCCAAGCCGACTGAATTCGAAAAGTATCCGCGTCTACTTTTTGGAAGTATCCAGCGCTACAATGATGTAGAAGCAGGCTTTCGAGAATGGGAAAGCCGTGTTTTGAGATCTACCGAGTATCTAACCGAAAAACATTATCCTGAATTGGAGACTTTGCGTCAATGGATGGCAGAGCAAGCTGACGTTTTTACCAACAAGGCTAACATGCAACATCTCAAAAGCAGCCTTTACGCACGCGTGTTCCAGTATCTCTATCCGCGCCGGGTGTTGGTGAACGCTTACTGTATCAAACACAAAGGCAATGAGGCTGCACTGGCCCCGGATTTTCTGGAAAGTCATTTTCCAGGGTCGGTAGAGGCAGAAGTGGAGAAACTGCAGAAGACCTACCAGGCCGAGTGGGAAACCATCGTGGACGATGCTCGCCGAACGTTATTGGAGAACGCTGCGTATTACCGCAAGGTACTGAGCGGGAAAGAAACGCTGGAAACCCCACCAGAGGTTATTGAAGAACCTGAAATCAATCAAGAGGAGGAATAGCCATGAACAACACATCAAAGGACAAAATAAAGGACGAATTTGCACCACAATTGGCCGATGTCAGCATTCTGGTTCCGCGAGCCCACAAAGGGAAGAAAATTGCCCAGGCGATCTACACCCGCCAGGTTGTCACCATCGTGGGCGTCAAGACTGCCACGGCTCGCTTTCTGCCCGTTTCCCATGAGGGCTACTCCAACGAGACCTACGTGGATAAGGTGGACTTGTTGGGTAAAACCCGTGCTGAGTTCATCGGCCGCAAACTAAAAGGAATCGAGCGGCGGGCGCACATGGCGCTGTTCCGTCAAATGGTGGAGAATCCGCCCCAACCGAACGGTAATGCTCAAGCCGCGGAAACGGATCCCACATCCAATACTGAGACGAAACCAGAAAAAGAAAACTGGCAGCAGTTCTTTGAGAAAAACTTCGGTAAAGCCTGTACAATACCCGACGGGCTGTGCGTAGCTTGCTGGAACTGCTCACTCTTTGGCGGGATGGAGGCCGGCAAAGGTGCCACTTTCTCTCGCATTCGCTACTTTGACACCTTCTCGGTGGAGGATGCCGCCGAGTGCGTCCAGAGCGACGATTCCCCGGAAGGCATGGCTATCGGGAATACCGTAGCTGAGGACTTGAGTGTGGAACGTGGCGAGGCATCCTTCCATCGCTATGAATACGTTAAAGCCGGCACACGTTTCCCCTTTATTACGATCATCGAAAGTCCAACTCTGCTGGATGTGGCGGGGTATCTCGCCTCTATCAAACTGGCCGATCAACACGGCTACGGCAAGTATTCGGCCAATCATGGCAAGTTTGAGACGCAGTTCCTGGCCGTCTCTACCGGCTACCCGCTCTTCTCAGTTCTCGACATGCTCACCTGGCTGGAAAACGGCGAACTGATTGATCCCTCAGCGAAACTGCGCTTTGAGGGGGCGGTCGGTGAGCCGGTGTCGATCTTTGGGGCTGACATTGATGCTGTGCAGAAAACGTTGGATAAGCAATTCGAGGCATATCTGAATGCCCTCAATGCTCAGTCAAAGGCCTCAACTGAGGGAAAGCCCAAGCGTGATCGCAAGACCAAGTGAGGTGGGGTATGAAAACCCTCTATGCGCGCGCCATCTGGCTACGTAACTGTGGACGATTCACCCACGTAAGTTCAGACTTTGGCTCTCAATATCACACGCACACCTTTGTCACAAGCGAAGCACTATATGCAAGCTTGACGAGAGAGGTTACATGGCGACATCCTGGAAAATTCGTTGACCTAGAGGAAGATATTAATAAATCTAATAGCAGAAATTACTTTTTTTGCGATTATGATGTGGCTGCCAAACCTCTATGGTTTACACCTGGGCTGCTTGTAAGTGAACAAGGTGAGCCCCTTCCCAAAATACGAGGAGTGGCTGACAAAAACGATTTTAATGTAGTTGCAGAAGGATATCCGAGTACTGGTAGTGATAATCGTCCATCTTATGTCCCAACTTATGGCACTATTGAAACTATTCTTCCAGGACAATTGTTTTTTACTTATGCCTTTTCATCAAAAAAGTCAGAATTAGAATTTTTTAAGATAAACCAGATATTTTTGATGGGCAAAAAAAGGACAATGTTCCAAGTGATTAAGCTATCAGAACTTATTGAGGGACAAATAAAAAACGATATTTGTGAAACATATTGGCTTGAAATAACAATTGATGAGTTGGGGTATTTTTCTGAATATAGCGTGTTAGCTGCCACTATGAGATACTTTATATGCAGAGGAAAAACCAGAAATAAGCATAACTTTGCTACGTTCTTGATTAATGGAAGATGGGTTGGTATTCCTGATTTTTATTTGAAAAAGATACCTTTTATAGCAGAAGAGTACATAATAACTTGAAAGAAAATTTTGATTAATTTTTTTGGTTATATTTGTTCTTTGACAATTGAATAGTTTCCTGGCTGCATGGGGATTTGTATGGGTATGGAGGGCTGTGTCCACTGATACTACTGTGGATATTACACACACTTACACCGGGTGGCGGTTTAACCGCCACCCGGATAAAAAATTGCCTATACTGGGTCAGAAGATTCATCTAACATGTTGTCATAAAAAGGAAATTTTGTTAAAATCCCTTTTAGGGGGAAAAATGCCGACAGGTCGCTTAAACTATCCAGATTATACCATCTATAAAAAAAGGGACAGGCGGACATATCAGAGATACCAGAGATACCAGAGATATCAGAGAAGAGCATTTTGACTTACGAAATCTGCCTCAGAAAGTATACATGTATTTAGTGGGGTAGCTTTTATGAACTGCATTGTCATATACGACATTGTGGAAGATAAAATAAGAAACAAGATTGCAGACATCTGCCTTGATTTCGGGCTTACGCGGATTCAGTATTCGGCATTTTTCGGTGAGCTCTCTCGCAATCAGAAAGAAACTCTATTCAAAAAGGTAAAAAGGATTATTGGGAATAGACCGGGGAACATCCAAATTTTCCCTGTCTGCGAAAGGGATCTGGCATTAAAACTCGAATATATAGTAAAAAAGGACGACAAAGATTGATGCACGGAACTGATCTTCCTGTACCCCTTCTCACTGCTGGTGATGTAAAGCAATTCTTCTATTGCCCACGCATTGTGTATTTCCGATATCTCATGCCCTCTTTCAGACCCACCACCTACAAGATGGAGGAAGGGAAGATTAGGCAGGCAGAGGAGGTCATCCTTGAAAAGAGAAGGACCCTTGCCCGTTTTGGCATAAAAGGAAATGGAAGGGGAAGGATTTTAGAAGAGCAGAAAGCAGAAAAACTTTTCAGCGTAAAGCTTGTTTCCTCCCGGCTGGGCATTTCAGGCATCGTGGATATGGCCATAATTACATCCGATGAAGTCATACCGGTGGATTTTAAGGACGGTGCATTCTCCGTAGGTGAGGTCATCCCCCTTCATCATAAGTACCAGCTTCTAATATACGGACTTCTCCTTGAAGAGATGCACAAAAAAAGGGCAAGAAGAGGCTTTATTCATAGCCTTGAAAATGGCAAAACAAAGGAGGTCTGTTTTACCGAGGGTACAAGGATGTATTTAACAGGCAAATTGAGGAAAATGCGCGATATGATAAATCACGAAATCATGCCTGATGAAACCCCTTATAAAGGAAGATGCAAGGAATGCGAGTTCAGGCCCGTTTGCAAAGGCTAATAGATGAGAAATAGCCGCATTTGAAGAAGGGGGATTAAAAATGTACTTTTTGAGCCCCGAGGAACACAAGTACGTGACGAGAAAACTCCTTATGGATGCAAGGAGGGATGAAGTCCATCCTGACTTGAGGGGTTGGAACTGGTCGCAGCCACCTCTAGCCACAGATTCGAAAGTTAAGCTTGGAGTTTCGGATATTGCAAGCCTGTACTGTCCCACAGGCAGAGACCTCTACCTTAAGAAGATAGCTAATGTGGGTTTTCGCGCCAATGAGGCTATGGTGGAGGGGCTGCTACTTCACCGGGTGGTGTCAGAGGTCTTTACCAGGTCCAAAGTCATAATCTACGGGAACAAAAGTATAACGAGCTGGGATTATGCAAAGATGCTGGGCCAAATTGACTTAATGAAAGAGGCAAAAGGATGGGGATTTAACACCGGGGAAAAAGTTGAGAAAACAACAAGCCTTCCTTTATTGACGGAAGCGATGTTGCAAAAAGGACAACTTATCTGGGATTTCGAAAAGACAAGGATTGGATATCGCATAGATGATATTCGTTCGAGATACCCTTATTGCGAGTCTGATGCCTTTGTCTTCCTTGTTTTGCCTGTGGTCGTGGAGCAGAGGTTAAATGGCGCCTTTCTCGGCTTGTCGCAGAACCTTGCCGTTGATGGTTACATATTCTCAGAAGGCATGGTAGTGGACCTTAAATTTGACCCCGAAATCCAGGATTTCCATAAACTGACAACTACGGGCTATGCCATGGTAATGGAATCATTGTATGAATTCCCAGTCGACCTGGGATGTATCGTATACGTTAGGTTTAAGGATGGTCAGATTAGAATAAATCGGGAATTCCATCATATAAGTGATGAGTTAAGGCAGTGGTTCATAGAAGAGAGGGACAGAAAAATGAGGTTTTTAGAGGATGAGGTTGACCCAGGTAAACCTGAAGAATGCTACTTGATATGTCCATACAAGGAAATCTGCATAGGTCAGGAATGAAAATTGGTGGCAGAAAATGGCTGAAAAGCGACAACTCATCCTTGATAAATACGGGCTTTTTTTAAGTAAACACAGCGAGCGATTGAGGGTCAAATCAGAAGGACAGATTGTGGAAGAGGTGCCTTTAATCCATCTCGATTCTGTGCTCATAACATCGAGAGGGGTTTCTGTATCGAGCGATGTAGTTGAAATCTGTGCAGTGCGCGGCATAGACATTGTTTATATTTCAGGAAATGGAGAAGTATATGGGAGATTAAGCGGCCCTTCCCTGGTTGGAACCGTCAAGACCAGAAGAGAGCAGCTTATGGCTCTTGGAGATGAGCGTGGCTATGAGCTCGGTAAAGCGTTTGCAGCTGGTAAGATTCAAAATCAGAAAAACATCATAAGGTATTTTGCCCGGTATAGGAAGGTTGTTGACAAGGAACTCTTCGAGTTTTTGGAGGATTCGAGAAAAAAACTTGAGGGGCATATAAAAAGCCTAATGGACATTGCTGGCCGAAATGTGGATGAAATAAGAGATTTAATATTGAATATTGAGGGGAGATCTGCAGCAATTTATTGGGAGGCTATGAGGGCATTATTAAGGGAAAACATGGAATGGCAGGGCAGGGAAGGCAGGGGAGCAAAAGATCCCATTAATTCGGCACTAAATTATGGATATGCAATACTTTACGGTCAGGTAGAAAAGGCCATCATCCTTGCAGGGCTTGACCCGTATGCAGGGTTTGTCCACACAGATAGGGCTGGAAAACCAAGCCTTGTGCTAGATATGATAGAAGAGTTTCGGCAGCAGGTGGTAGACAGGGTGATATTCGGGATGCTTGGGAAGGGAAGTGAGGTCAAGGTTGATGATGAGGGGATGTTGGACGAAAAGACAAGAAAGACTATTGCCCAAAAATTATTTGAAAGACTTGATGGAGAGGAAAGATACGGAGGAATGAAGCAGAAATTGAGAACCATCTTGCTTAAACAGGCTCAAGCGGTGGCCAGTTTCGTAAGAAGAGATAGGCCGATTTATAAGCCATTTGTGGGAGGGTGGTAGGGGAAACGTTGACCGGTATCGAAAAGTGCTGCTATTCGAAAATAAAGGGGGGATCGCAACATTTGAAATGTTTTCGGGTTTTTGATGTGAAAAATAATTGGAAAATTGATTGTTTTTATGTAGATAAAGGTGGGCTGCAGCCCAAATCCCTATGATGAGGGAACTGAAAGTGCGTTATTGAATCAACAAAAATTGAATCTATAGAATGCTGCAGCCCAAATCCCTATGATGAGGGAACTGAAAGTCTTAATATTT
>Ga0209409_1001273_pt1 | contig 22092 bp, 22 predicted proteins | sample AD_JPNMR1_MetaG_FD_184424 | JGI IMG/M metagenome (GOLD analysis project Ga0209409, IMG submission 184424) | Active sludge microbial communities of municipal wastewater-treating anaerobic digesters from Japan - AD_JPNMR1_MetaG (SPAdes) (version 2) | ecosystem: Engineered > Bioreactor > Anaerobic...
CACGGACGAAGAAGGGCTTTAGTTCAGGTCTGTCCCTGTTGATTGTGCATGTAATATAATAGCTAGCCCCCTTTTTTAATACTCTATTTCTCCTCATAAAAATCCTCCTTGCTTTTAAAAAGTATTTCTATATATTAATCACAAATTTTTTGAGAAAATCCTTTACAAGTTTTAAGAAAAAAATTTCTTTTTTTGAAAAAAATTAAAGTGAGGGACAGACCTATAAATTTTTTATGATCAAAAAAGGGACAGAATTACGCTTATTATGTTTATATTTAATAACATATTTAACAAATAGTAATATTTTTAAATTAAATGGAATATTTCATAGGGACAGACCTATACTTATCATGATTTAAAACTAATTTTCATATATATGTGGGATAACTTACAAATTAAAATTTTGTTAGTATATTTTTTAAAACACAACCAAAGATTAATCTAATTAATCCAAAGATTAATTGAGTTTTCTGTATTTAAGTAGTATATTTTTAAAAAAATAATCAAAATGAGAATTATGTTATGAAAAAAATAATTTTTTTTATGATGATTACCACTTTTAATATTAATTCACTTGTGATTCAGGGTCAATTAGATGATGCTTTTATACTTAATAAAGATACCTCTCAACATCTATTCTTTGCTGGTTTGGATGGCCTTTTGTTATTTCATACCCATGCTAATTATAGCATTTATAATAGTGATATCTTAAATAATCTAAGCTTACATACGCTGGTTATACCATTTTATTATGGAAGATTTAGCTTTAAGAGCGGATATAGGTTTATATTATATGGCAGTCCTTTTCTCTTTTTACCATTAGTATCTCTTGGTTATATAGGAAAATGGCCAATTAATAATAAATCTGAAATAAATTTTGATATTTTTTACTCTTTTGGAAGTCCTGGAGTTTATTCATTAATATTAACCGAAATTGAATCAGATGATATATCCGATCTAATGTTATATTACCTGCTTAACAACCTTGAAATGTTAACAGTTGGGGGAGATTTTGGTGGCATTTATGGTGGTATAGGAGTTAAAAGAAAAATAAATAATAAAGAAACATCACCTCTCTCATATAAATTTCATATTGGTATTATGTTAAATGGTTTATCTGCTGGTATATCATTTAAAAATTCTATATTAATTGGAGTTAAAAGAAAATCTTCTTTTTTATCCTTAAATCCTTTTGTAAATCTGGCACTAAGAGTTTGTTTTCTACCTACCCCATATTTTAATTTTTCTGGCTCTCCTTTACTTAGCTTTGAGCCAGGCTTCGAAGTAACATCCAAAATTATGACTCAACGTGGTTTTATTTTTGTCTCTAGTTTTATGATAGGCTATGAAGCTGATTTTGGTTTTTCAATTATAAGAAATAATTTCTTATATATGGGAAAACTTGCTATTTCTGCCTCTTTTGGAATTGGTATTCTCTCTATTAAGAAAAACAAAAATTTTATTATGTGAATAATTTTATATAAATTTTAAAAAAAGGTTTTATACCAGAATATTTTTGACAAAGTATGGCGATTTTAGTATATAAATTTTTTAATGAAAACTCTTTTACAATTAATTAAAAAAACAAGGCTGCTAAATAGTTAATTTAAAAATGTGATAAAGCATTTTTATGTCATTAATATTTTAGTATTTTCTTAAATATAAAAAGTAAGATATTTTTTAAAATTATTAATTATTTTATAAAAAATATATTTTTTAAATTTTTTCTTGACTTTTTTCAAAAATAAATTTATATTATTAATATAAGTTAAAGTAATTATTCTCCATTAAAGAAGTAGCTATTCTAAAAAAAAGGGGGTTCTTATTTTGATATATAAGAATGGAGAATTAATTGCTTCACCTCTCATCTTAAACTGGATTAAAATGCCTTCTATAATTTCAGAAACAGAAATTATAGAATTATTTAAAAGAGACCTTCTTATTCTTAATACAGAATTTGAGCCAGAATATATCAGTAAACTTATAGAATTAAAAAGTAGATATATTGGATTTCTCTATAATATTGAGGATATAATAGAAACTTACCCAGCAAATTATGATATTCTCTCGGTACTAAATAGTGTCTATTCTTTAATTAAAAATTCTTTACCATTTAAGACATTTATATATACAAAAAGTAGTAATAATTTTATTAAAAATTTCTTTAACAATAAAAGTATTCCTGTATTGGGGGGTATAAATTTATCTAATATTCTATCTTTAAAGTCATCAATGTTTTTTGAAAATAGTAGAACTCCAAGAGCCTTTTTAAGACTGAATTTTTATCCATTTCAATTATATCAAGTAGAATTGATAAATCAAACAAGAGTGTCGCCAGAGATTAAAGCTTATTTAAAAGATATGAGTTTAAATGGAATGGCATTTCAGTTAAAAGATAAAAAAGATTTAAATTATTTTAAATTAAGGGATATCGTAACAGTAAAATTTATAGATTGTTTTAATAATAATGAAATCAATTTAGCATTAACAACAAGAATAGATGATAATAATATTATAGGAATAAATTACAATATAAACGATAAGAATATGATAAATCAAGATTTTGCAAGAGATATATCTAAACTTATGTATAACTGGATAAAAGAGGTAATAATCAATTATGGTATAATAGAAATAGAAAAAAAGATAGAGATAGCCTAATCTATTTTAATTAAGTTATAGTCAAGGGTGCCTGCTCCAATTTTAGCGGCGTGAGTTAAACTTATCAGAGAATCAATATGAGGATATACTTTTTTAAAGGGATCTTCCATATTATTTGTTTTAATAACAAGATCATAAGATGCTTTATCAATTGCAACAGGATCTGTTGATGCTAAAAATCCAATATCAGAAACAATTGGGGCACTATTTCCAGGATAGCAATCACAAGCATCAACTATTGAAGTTAATATATTTATATAAAGTATTCTCTTTTTGAGAGCATTTACTGTTCCAAAGGCATATTCTGCCATCTTTTTCTGAACAGAATCGCTCGATGCATCCCAATTAATGCTAATTGCCTGAACAGGACAGACTGCCACACATCTTGAACAACCAACACATATATCCTGTCTAATAAAAGCCTTTTCTCTCATTTCTATGGCTAATACTTGACATGCAGTAAGACATCTTTTACAGGAAGTACAATTTTTTTCTTTTACAAATGGCCTTGCATTTGAATGCATATCAAGCTTTCCCCCTCTACTTGCGCATCCCATTGAGAGGTTTTTAATTGCCCCTCCAAAACCAGATAATTCATGAGCCTTAAAATGAGAGACACAGATCATCCCGTCTGAATGGACAATATCCGATGCAAGTTTTACTTTTTTACAAAGTTCAAGATTTACTTCATAATCAATTGTGTTTTCTCCTCTTAATCCATCTGCTATAATTACTGGTGTCTGCAATGTAGAATAATTAAAGCCATTTAAATAAGCATTGTGTAAATGATCAACACTATTAGTTCTCATTCCAACATAAAGAGTATTTGTGTCAGTGAGAAAAGGTTTTGCTCCTATGTTTTTTAAAATTTCTATGATTGGTCTTAAATAAATAGGTCTTATAAAAGCTGTATTTCCTAATTCTCCAAAGTGTAATTTTATTGCTATTATTTCATCCTTTTTGAATACCTCTTTAATTTTGCATTTTTCCAGTAATCTTTTTATTTTATCAAGAGGCGTTTTAAATTTTTTATTTTCAAGAGAACTGAAATATACATCTACTCCCATATTACTTCCTTATGTTTATAATTTAAACTTTTTCTTTAATGTTGTAAAGAGTTTTATTAAAAATTTTAAGTAATTTAGTTGTCAAACAGGTAGACTTATCCTGAAGTAATTTTTATTTTAAAGAGTATTGAAAATTATAATAAATAAAAATTAGTAAAATTTATAAAAAATGAAACTCTGTGAGACAGAAATAATCATCAAGATATAGTAAATATACAGATTGTTTGATGAAATTGCGGGGGATATCATTCCCCATTTTACTTACTTTTGCTTTATTTTTTCTCATCTCTTCTATTTCCTTCTCATTCTCTTTTATTATCTTCTCAAATCCTTCTTCCCCATATGTTAAAAGCCTTACAAAATATTCTTCTAATATCTCCCGAACAATAGTTGCCATACTGAAAGTATTAAGATTATCATGAATTACTTTCAGATGGTTATAAAGATTATCTTTTAAAAACACTCTTACTCTTCGAGTAGCATTTACCACAGGATAGTCTTTTTTTCTTCTTGGTTCTGTTAAATGTTTTTTTGTTATAAAAGGAATCATTTTTATAAGAAGTTCTCTTATTATTTTTGAGATATTTTTATTCTGATCTAAATTTTTTATTTTTTGATATAAATCTTCTCCAATAACAAATTCAAATTTTTTCATATTAAACTCCCATATAAAAATTATTTTCTATAAATATTAATCACAAAATTTATGAGAAAATCCTTTACATAAAAAGTTAAAATTTACAAAAAAAATATAGATTTATTATAATCATTAAAAAATCTCAATAAGACTAAAATTATTATTTAATTAGTCGAAAAACTAAAAAAGATTTGCAAATAAATTTAATTTAATATATATTAAAAACTTATCACAAAAAAAATAACTTTTAGAGGTTACTATATGTATGAATATAAAGGCAAACATCTTATCATAATAGGGGCTGGGCTTTTACAGGTACCAGTAATAAAAGTTGCCAATACTTTAGGTATAAAAACAATAGTTACAGACTATAACGAAAATGCCCCTGGAATGAAAATAGCAGATTATCCTGTTGTAATATCTACTCGAGATGTTGATGGCACTGTAAGAATAATGAAAGAAATGAGTCAGAAAATAAAAATAGATGGGGTTATCACAGTTGGAACAGATGCGTCTATGACAGTTGCAGCAGTAGCAAATGCCCTTGGCTTACCGGGTATAAAATTTGAAAATGCAGAGGCTGCCAGTAATAAAATAAAAATGCGAGAAAGATTAAGGGTACATAATGTCCCAATACCAGATTTTTATAAGGTATGGTCATTTCAGGATTTAACAAATGCAGCCAAGAAATTAGGTTATCCTTTTGTAATAAAACCAGCAGACAATATGGGGGCAAGAGGTGTAATGAAGATCGAAAACGAGGTAATGCTTGAGGCTGGATTTCTAAATGCAAAGAGAGGGAGTCCTTCTGGTGAATTAATCGCAGAACAATATATGGATGGCCCAGAATTATCCATTGATGCCTTAATTTATAATGACCAAATTTATATTACAGGTGTTGCTGATAGATTAATTGAAAGAGAACCATATTTTATTGAAGTGGGGCACGTTTTACCTTCAGCTCTTCCTGAAGATATTCTGAATCAAGGTATAGAAGTATTTAAACAGGGGATAAGAGCCCTTGGTATAAATATCGGAGCAGCAAAAGGAGACATAAAAATCACAAAAGAAGGGGCAAAAGTAGGAGAAATAGCAGCCCGGCTTTCTGGTGGTTTTATGTCTGCATATACTTTCCCTTATGCTACGGGTATTAATCTTATGCATAATGCAATAGATATTGCACTCGGATATCCACCTCATAATCTTGTTCCGACAAGAAATGCAGTTGCTATAGAGAAGGCATTAATACCAGAACCAGGTATTGTTGAAGATATAGTAGGAATAGAAGAGGCTTATGCTATAAATGGCTTTAAAGAACTATTCTTACATGTAAAAATAGGGGATGAAGTTAATGAGCCAAAAAGTAATGTTGAAAAGGCGGGAAATTTTATTGTTGTAAGAGATACAAGAGAAGAAGCATGGGAAACAGTAAAAAAAGTTGAGCAGGTTTTAAAAATAAAAACAACGAAAAAAGAGGATAAATTAAGCTGGGATGAGATAAGACATAGAGCAAGAGAGAAATTTAATAGGACATGTTATGCCTGTGCTATATGTAATGGAGTAGAATGTAAAGGTAAAATTCCTGGTGTTGGTGGCATAGGTAATGGCATGGCTTTTGTTAGAAACTATGAGGATTTACAGAAGGTATTTATTATAACAGAGACAATAACAGAAGTAAAAGAGATAGATACAACTGTTGATTTTTTTGGATATAAATTGGAATTACCAGTATTAGCAGCACCTGTGGCTGGCTGTGATATAAATATGGGCGGAAAAATTTCTGAACTTGAATATGATATAGAATTATTAAAAGGATGCCTTGAAGGAGGAACTATTGGATTTGTTGGTGATGGAGCCCCACAAGAATTATATAAAACTGGTATTCAGGCAATAGAGAAATGTAATGGATTTGGTGGTTTAATAATGAAACCAAGATCAGATGAAAAAGAGATTTTTAAAAGGATAGAGCTCGCAACAGAAAAAGGGATAAAATTTTTAGGAATGGATATTGATGGGGCTGCTTTTTTAACAATGGAAATTTCAAATCAGCAGGTTGAGCCAAAGTCTATTGAAAAATTAAGAAAAATAATTGAAAAATCAAATGTTCCTTTTATTTTAAAAGGAATAATGAGCGTGTCAGATGCAAAAAAAGCGACTGAAACAGGAGCATCAGCAATTGTCGTAAGTAATCATGGAGGAAGAATCACAGAGAGTCATCCTTCGAGCATTTCTGTTTTACCAGAAATAGTTGAAGCAGTAAAAGGTAAAATTAAAATTATATTTGATGGTGGGATAAGAACAGGAGAAGATGTTTTTAAGGCTTTAGCAATTGGCGCAGACTTTGTTATGATAGGAAGGCCTTTTGCTGTTGGAGTAATGGGCGCAGGTAAAGAAGGAATCAAAGTATATCTTAATAAAATAAAAAAGGAATTTAAAAAAATAATGTTACTTACTGGTTGTTATAGTATAACAGATATAAATAAAAATAAGGTTAGATTTAAATTCTTCTAATACGACAATTGTCGCACTATTTCTTTCTAACAAAAGATATCAATTAAATATTATAAATATTAAATAAAAAAGGCTGCTATCAAGCAGCCTTTTTTATTAACTCCATTCATATTTTCTTATCCAGTCTTTTATCCCTTTAAAAATCAAAAGCCCTTTACCTTTATAGTATTGATCATACCACCCTTTTGGATAGTTCATCTCTGTTTCAAAGGTTGGCTTATCAGCATGACTTGATCTTAATCTTGAAAGATGATCAAACTCCTCAACAGAAATTTCTCTTCTTGCTTTAAGATGTTCTCTTATTTTCATTGCTTCAACTGTCTTTTTAGCTTCTGGCAATAAAATACAACTATAAAACTCCGCACAAGATCCAGACCCATAAGAATAGAGACCTATTCTATCCCCTGGCTTTAAATCATCGTCTTCCATAATAAGACTAACAAGACTAGTATATACTGTACTCGAATATGTATTACCAACAAGTTTAGGTATATAAAATGATTTTTCTACTTTCTCTTTAAAATTTGCCTCTATCTCTTTTCTTTTTATGCCGGGATAATTCTGTTTAAGAATATTACCATGAGCAAGTTTTACAAGTCCACCAAATGGGGTATGATACACAACTCTTTTAAAATATGTATTAAAATCAAGATTCTCCCCAACTCTTCTTTTATAATGTTCCCATGCTCCATCTGCACATTCAAGATAAGCATAAAGAGACTCTTCACCATTGATAATATCCCAGGTAGATGTTGGCCTTGCATAATCTGTGCATTCAAAGGTATAAATACCATTTTTACCAAGCTCATACTCAACAACCTTAGGATTATCACTTATTAACATAGCAACTGCTCCTATTGCAGGGACTTCTTCGCCAACTCTTCCTTCATGGTCATAATTAATATCACTCGAAACAATAAGAGCTTTTTTACCCGGCGCAACTCCAGACTTAATCCAGCTAATAGCCATCTGAACAGCACACGTTCCTGCATAGCAGGCATTTTTTATTTCAAAATTTCTTACATTTGGATTCAATCCTAAATATTTACAAACATAAGTAGAATTTGGTTTACAATAATCAAGACCAGACTCTGTTGCAAAAATCAAAAGTTCTATATCTTTTTTATCCTGTTCTGAAATTATCGGTTTTGCCGCATTGACAGCCATTGTAATAACGTCTTCATAATCAACATTTTGAGACTTACTATCAAGCATTAATTCATTCTTAAAAAAATTAACATCTCTTCCTCTTGCTATTGCCAGTTTCTCAATATCAAGAACAAGACTCCCAGCATAAACATTAATTTTTTCTATTCCTATTCCCATTTTTTACTCCTTATTCTTCTTTTTTCTTTTTTCATCTTTTGGTGGAATTGTATCGAGTCCACCAGTAACATATAATACATCACCATTAACAAAATCAGAAAGTTCACTTGCTAAAAATACAACTGCCTTACCCAATTCTGTTGGCTTACCTTCTCTTTGAAGCATTGATAGTCTAATAAATTGTTCTACAATCATTTCTGATGCATTTGCATCTGTTAGTTCTGTTTTAAAATAACCAGGCACAATTACATTTGCATAAATATTCTTATAACCATACTCTTTTGCTAAAGCCTTTGTAAAACCAATAATACCAGCCTTTGCTGCTGAATAGTTAGCCTGACCTGCTGATCCTACATGACAGATAGAAGAGATGTTTACAAATTTACCCCCTTTATTAACAATAAATTCCTCTAAAAAGGCTCTACACACATAAAAAGTCCCACTTAAATGAGTTTCAATAACTTCATGCCACTCCTCATCTGACATCTGATAGATAAGATTATCTCTTAAAATTCCAGCATTATTAACAACTACATCGATTCTTCCCATCTCTTTCAATACTTTTTCTGCTACCTCATTGACCTGTTTTGAATTTTTAACATCGAGTTGAAAATAACAGGTCTTTGCATTTGGATTTATTCTCTTTATTTGTTCTACTGTGTCTTTTGCTCCTGCTTCATTAGAAACATAAGAAAAGGCAACATTTGCCCCATATTTTGTTAGTTCTAAAACAGCGGCTTTACCAATTCCTCTTGATCCGCCGGTTAAAAAAACATTCTTTCCTTCAAGTAATGGTTTAGTGATCAATTCCATAATAACCCTCTTTAATTTTAAAATTTTCTCTTTATATTATCAAAAAAAATAATAATTGTCTATTTTTTTATAAATACCATTGCTTCTTATTTTGTAATTTTACCCTGTGGTAATTTTTTTAGTTTTTCTTCAATATTATTCTTTATATTTTCATAACCTTTTTTATTTAAAAGTGCAAACATATTTTTCTTATAATCCTCAACCCCAGGTTGATCAAATGGATTTACACCTAACATATAGCCAGATATCCCACATGCTTTCTCAAACATATACAATAATTGTCCCAGATAATAAGAATTTAATTCTGGAATATTAACAACAATATTTGGCACTTTACCTTCATAATGAGCAACAAGGGTCCCCATCATTGCCTTTTTATTAATCTCATCATAACTCTTACCAGCAAGGTATTCAAGACCATCAAGATCTTCTTTGTCAGAGGTAACTTTAAGAGAAGACAATTCTTTTTCTATATTTAAAGTTGTCTCAAAGATAAATCTCTGACCATCCTGAATCCATTGTCCCATTGAATGAAGATCTGTTGTAAAATCAACAGAAGCAGGGAAAATTCCTTTGCCATTTTTGCCTTCGCTTTCGCCATAAAGTTGTTTCCACCATTCAGAAATATAATGTAAACAGGGTTCATAATTTACAAGAATTTCAGTATGATAACCTTTATTCAATAATATATTTCTTATTAAAGCATAAGTTAGACTCGGATTTGTGGCTATATCTTTGTCTTTACAATAAGAAGAAGCCTCATTTGCACCTTTTAATAATTTTGTAATATCGATCCCAACACCTGCAATTGGTAATAGACCTACTGGCGTTAAAACAGAAAATCTTCCTCCAACATCATCTGGAATAATAAATGTTCTATATTTTTCTGTATTTGCTAATGTTCTTAATGCACCTTTTTTAGAATCAGTGGTTGCTATTATTCTTTTTGATGCCTCTATTTTACCATATTTTTTTTCCATTTTTTGCTTAATGTTTCTAAAAGCAATGCCGGGTTCGGTTGTTGTGCCAGACTTTGAAATTACATTCACATATACAGAATCAACCCTATCCATCTCTTCTAAAACTGCTTCAAGCCATCTACCACTTATATTCTGTCCAGCAAATATAACCTTAGGGCCAATTCGTTCATTCTTTGGCAAGGTATTATAAAAAGGATGTAATAGAGACTCAACAACTGCCTTTGCACCTAAATAGCTACCTCCAATTCCTATACATATAAATATATCAGCCTTTTCGTAAATTTCATTGGCAACTTCTATTATCTCTTTTAACTCAGATGAAGATAACATCTTTTGAGGGAGATCTCTCCAACCTATAAAATCATTTCCAGCACCAGTCCCTTCTTCAAGTGTCTTCATTGCATCAAGAGCATTTTTTAGATGCTCATTAATATCATTCTCTGTGATAAAAGGGAAAGTGTAAGAATAGTCAATTGTAATTTTTTCAGACATTTTTTAGTAACTCCTATTTATTTTTTATTAAAGATTTCTTTTATTGAGCCCAATGAACTCAAAACTCCACTTATCTCATAAGGTAAGAATATTGTTTTCTCACCCTGTTGAGTTGCTATCTCTCTTAATGCTTCAATATACTTTATTGCAACAAGATATTGAGTAGGATCTACATTACTCTCAGTTAAAGCATTTTTTATTAGCTTTATAGCATTTGCTTCAGCCTCTGCAATCTTTATCTTTGCCTCAGCTTCCCCATTTGCTTTTAAAATAGCCGATTGTCTTGCACCTTCTGCCTCTCTTATAAGTTTCTCTCTTTCTCCTTCTGCCTGTAATATCTTTGCCTGTTTATCACCTTCAGCAAGCAATATAGCCTGTCTTTTTTCTCTTTCTGCTCTCATCTGTTTTTCCATTGCCTCTCTTATCTCTTTTGGTGGGGATATATCTTTTAACTCTACTCTATTTACTTTTACACCCCATTTATCAGTTGCATCATCAAGAATTGTTCTTAATTTCGCATTTATGGTATCTCTACTAGAAAGAGTCTGATCAAGTTCGAGTTCACCAATAACATTTCTTAATGTTGTCTGAGTAAGTTTCTCAATTGCTATTGGTAGGTTTTCTACTTCATAAACAGCCTTAAAAGGATCTGTTATCTGAAAATAGAGTAAAGCATCTATTTCAAGTGTAACATTGTCTTTTGTGATAACATTCTGTTTTGGGAAATCAAATACTCTCTCTCTTAAATCAACATAATTATCCAATACCTCTACTATATATGCCCTACCTTGCAAATCATATTTTGTCCTTCTTGTATTGATAAGTTTTATCTTGTCAAGAAATGGGATAATGACATTAATTCCACTCTCAAGTGTCCTGTGATATTTACCGAGTCTTTCAACAATCTTTACAGTGGACTGTTGAACAATTCTTATGCCACTTAATACAATGATTAAAATAGCGGCAGCAATTAAAATTAAAATAAATAATGGAATACCCATATAAAAATCCTCCTAAATATATAAAATTATTTTTTTAGACTTACTGTAGCAGTAATGCCTTCCATTTTTTCTATTATAACAATGGAATCTTTTGGTATAATAGAACCATCACTGGATTTGGCTTTCCAGTAATCAGCTCCTATTTTAATATATCCTGTTCCTTTTAAATTGTCTATTTCTGTTTCTACAATTGCCTCTTTACCAATTAAAGCAAAGACATTTGATTTATGATCTTTTGTTAATTTAAGGTATTTTAATAAAATGGGTCTTATAAAGATCATAAGGAGAGTCAAAGATATAACAAAGAATACCAATTGAAAATATATATTATGAATAAGAATGGCAAGGATCCCAGTTATCAGGCAGGCAAATCCAATTAGAGCAACAACAAATCCGGGTGTAAAAATTTCTAAAACAATTAAAATAATTCCTATTATTAGCCATAAATACCATAAGTTATTTATCCATTCCATAGATTACTCCTTTTATTTTTTTATTATATCTAAAAAAAAAGAATTTGTCAAAAAGTATATTCATTTAAATTGATTTAATATTGACTTTTTTTTATTTTTTTTTTATAATTACTTTCCTGAAAAATAGATAAAATTAAACGAAGGAGATTAAAATGTCAAGAAGATGTGAATTTTGTGGAAGAGGAACTGCTGTTGGAATGAATGTACCAAGAAAAGGTCTTTTAAAAAAGAAGGGTGGTACAGGTTCTAAAATAGGAGTTAGAACAAAAAGAACTTTTAAAGTAAATCTTCATTCAAAGTATATAACTCTCCCAAATGGTAACAGAAAGAAATTTAGAATCTGTTCAAGATGTCTTAAAGCAATGAATAAAGTTTCTTAATAATTGTTATGAAAGAAATTTTATTATTAAGACATGCAAAATCAAGCTGGGAAGATCTAAATATTGAAGATTTTGATAGACCTTTAAAGAAAAGAGGGATAAATGATACCATAATTATGGCAGAATATATAAAACAGAGTGATCTTATCCCTGAATATATTATATGCTCAGATGCAAGAAGAACAAGGGAGACTCTCTCTATTTTATTAGAGAAAATAAATTCTAAAATAGAAACTTTATATACAAGAAAAATTTATGAAGCAGATGTTTCTGATATATTAGAAGTAATATATGAAACAGATAATAAATTTAATCGCATAATGATAGTGGGCCATAATCCAGGGATGGAAGAGACTGTTGTTGCTTTAACCAAAAAATCCTTCCCTTTTCCTAAATTTTCTACCTGTGGACTTGCCTATCTTAAACTGGATATTGATGACTGGAAAAATATAAAAAAATCAAAAGCCAACCTTGAATTATTTAAAAATCCAAAGATGTTTAAGTAATTTTTACCATTCAAAAACAACCCCACCCCAGCTTAAACCGCCGCCAAATCCTAACATTAATATCTTATCGCCATCTTTAATTTTACCAGATCTTACTGCTTCATCAACTACAATTGGAATAGATGCAGAGGAAGTATTGCCAACCTTATCTATATTAACTAAAAATTTTTCCATTGGAATATTAAGCACTCTTGATATCATATCTATTATTCTTATGTTTGCCTGATGAAAAACAAAAAAATCTATCTCTTCTTTTGTAAGCCCGGATTTTTCTATAAGTGTCTTTGTAATACCAGTTATAACAGAAAGGGTAAATTCATATACTTTTTTACCTTCCATTTGAAAATAAATATCTTTTGGATCATATTTATTAAAATCTTCTATAGAATGAAGGGGATTTCTTGATCCACCAACAGGAATTCTTATCTGATGTGCTCCACTACCTTCCACACCAAAAACATGAGACATTATACCTTTTTTGGTGGTATCTTTCTTAATAACAAAGGCCCCACCTCCATCACCAAATATTACACAACTGTTTCTATCTTTCCAGTTTAATATCTTTGAATAGACATCAGCCCCTATTAAAAGACAGTTATTGTAAAGGCCACTTGCAATATAAGAGTATGCAGTTAAAAATGCAAATGTAAAACTTGTGCATACAGAATTTATATCAAATGCTGGAATTCTTTTACACCCAAGTCTATGTTGAATAATTGGGGCACAAGCTGGAATCTGATAGTCTGGAGTAGATGTCCCTAAAATTATCAATTCTAAATCTTCTGGCTTTAATTGAGCCATTTCGAGTGCCTTTATGCTTGCATTGTATGCTAAATCACTAGTTGCCTCATCCTCTCTTGCTATTCTTCTCTCTTTAATGCCTGTTCTTTGTGTAATCCATTCATCAGTTGTATTAACAAATTTTTCAATATCCTTATTAGTTAAAATTTTTTCTGGCAAATAAGAACCAGTTCCTATTATTCTAATCATTTTTATCCTCACAACAAGGTAAAATATAAAAATGACTATCTGGTCATTTTTATGAAAAGGATATTAAATAAAAAAAGAATTTTTGTCAAACTAAATTTATTTAAGAGCCATTTTATTTTTAGGTAATTTTTTTATTTTTTTAAAAAATTGTAAAGGATTTTCTCAAAAATTTTGTGATTAATATATAGAAATATCTTTTATCAACAGGAGGATTAAATTTATGAAGGAATTTGATTTTGTTTTAAATCAATCTTTATTTGATAAAATTAAAAATTTAAAAGATAAGGAAAATAAGGATCTTTCAGCTATAGTTAGAGAAATAATTTTATTGATGATTCCGGTATTAAGAAAGAAACATCTCTCTGAAAAGAGGCGGGATAAGGATTATAAATTTATAAATGCCACTGAAAAAATAAGAGTGTTTTTACCAGAAGAGATATACAATGAGTTGAAATTGGTGCATGACCAGTTAAATTCATTTAGTATTGCAACTCTTATTAGAGAGTTAATTGAATTATATTTTTCTGGAACTGAAATTTATGGAGAAGAAAAATTTACGAAAATGATACAACGACTAAAAAAAGCGATAGATGATTTAAAAGCAAGAAAGAGTTTGATTGTCAAGGATAAAAGAGATGGCAGTGCCCCAGATATCCCATGCTCTACAGACACTAACGAATATTTTTTACTCAAATTCAACTCAAAATTTTGTCTTAAAGAGATAAAATTTTTATAAAAATAAAAATCTATATAAATTTTATTCTTTATCTTCTCTAAAACTAAAATTCGCATTAGAATAAATCTGCTCTTTTAATTGCCTAAAAATAAAATAATATCCTTTTATGTCAAATTATTTTTAAATTTTATAATCATATCTGAATATATATTATAGCAACAATTAAAATCATTATAATTCGCATGATAATTATTAAATAAAATTTTTTCTGAGATTATATATATTTTTTTAAAATAGGCTGCAATCTTTTTATCTTTTAATCTTTTATAAATCTCATTATTTGTTAAATTATTGTTGTAAATATAATTTTTCTTTCTAAAAATTTTTATCAAATAATTATAAATATAAAGAATCGCCTCTGAAAATCTATTTTCTTTTATAAGATTCTTTAAGAATTTTTCATTAAATACTTCTTCTTTTTCATTAATTTTAATATTAAGATCATAAAGTTTTCTTTTTTTAAATATAGTTTTAATTAAGAAATAGAAAATTAAAATAACAGTAATAATAAGAATAGTAACAAGTAAAATCTTAAAAATAGTAGCAATATCTTTTAAATCTTCAATCAATCTATCAATAAAATAGTTTATAAAATTTAAAATCTCGCTTTCCCTTTTTATTTCTTTTTTTATTTCTTCCAGAGATTCATTTACTTTATTATTGTCTGGAATATTTTTTTCTATTGAATACAAAAACAAACTATTAAAAAGTATAATAAATACAACAATAAATTTCAGTCTCATAAATTATCAGGGCTACTATCTATCTTTTCATCCTCTATTATATTTTCAGTTAATCTTTCAATGCCAAAGTTTTCATATTTAATTCTATAATTAAAATATAACAATATATAATATGCACTGGAAAAAGCAGATGTAAATAGTGAATATATCATATTGATAATAAAAAATATTGATATAAGAATCACAATTACTATAATTAAAGTAGGCGAAAATTCTTTAACATCTTTAAAGAAAAAAGATATAAATACATTAGCAATTGATGCAAAAACCTGATATATTATACTCAATGAAGAGATAATTAAAAAAAGTAACATAAAATATCCAAAGCTCTTCCAGAAATCTTTTGTTACAAGATCTATTGATCTTGAAATAGACTTTGTTGGACTAATGTTTTCAAATATCAATGCAGGAAAAGAGAATATGACTAATGCACCAATCGGAAACATTCCAACACAACACAAGAGAAAGCCACCTATCATCATTAAGCTAGATAAAAAAGAGAGGAGTAAAGAAGAGAAAAATTTTTTAGAGGCCATAATAAAAGATTCTTTTAAAATCCATTGCTCTCCAAGAAACGATTTTATAAATATATCAAATGACATTATTGAATAAAATAAATAAGATACAATAGCGAATATTAAAAAAATCAGAACAAAAATAATGCCACTTATTATTATTCCACTTAAATTAGAATTTTGAATAAAAAATGGCAAATTTTCGGGATAAATATTTAAATTTTTTTCTTTTATAAACAAAAATATACCAATTCCACATATTATAAGAAGTCCTAAGATTATTCCCATATATATTGCAAAAATTTTTAAGATATTTTTTAAATTTGAGAAAACCATTTTAAAACTATAATCAACAATCTTTCCTATTGTTACTGGCTCATAAAATAACATAATTATCCCCTTTATTTGAAAATTTTTCTTTTAATTTTAACAAAAAATATCTTATATGACAATCCAAAAATAAAAATTAAAGAAAAGATAAAAATTGCAATTTTAATTTTAATATCAATCACAGAGGCAGAAATAAATCCTTCTATAAATGCTGCTATTGTTATAAAGAATGCTCCTGTAATTAAAATTGGCATTATCTCTTTTGCCTTTTTTGATAGAATTTTACCCCTTCTCTCCTCTTCTGGTTTTATTAACGAAAAACCAATAGAAAGCCCAGCCCCAGCAGTAAGAGTTATGCCTAATAGTTCAAATGCAGAATGAGCAATTACAAAATTAAAAAAATTATAACCATAACCAGATGTTACTATGACTCCAGCAATTCCTCCTATTACAAGTCCATTATAAATAATTGTAAGAATTGTCCCAATGCCAAAAGTTAAGCCAAGAATAAAACTAGTAAATGCAATCGAGACATTATTATAAATATAGTAAGATGCCATATAAATATTTTCATTTACATTTCTTTCTACTCCCTGTTTGTAAGACTCTTTTAGCATATTTATAAAATATTCTGGAAGTATTTCTTTAATAAAATCTGGATTATAATAAGTATAAAAAAATGTAATTATACAGGTTCCTAAAAATAATAAGAAAATAGCTAATATACTATGAATATTCTTAATAAAGACCTTTGGAAAATCTATAAATATAAAACTAAAAATTTCTTCTGTTTTTCTTTTTTTAACACAATAAAGAGTATTATGAGCATGTAAGACAAGCCTATCAAGAAACTCAATTGTATCTGGCGATAATTTAAAAGTTTTTGCAATTTCAGAATCAGTGGAAATTTTTCTATAAAGATTTGGGAATTCTATTATTTCTGAATCAGTAAGATTCTTATATCCCTTTTTTTTTATTTTTAAAATTATGCTGCTTATTTTATCCCAGTATTCTTTTCTCTCTTTAATGAATCTCTCTGATCTACTACTCATTTATATGCCTCATATATACCTCTTTAAGATATTTTAATGGATCTAAAAACTCCTCTTTATCAGAGATTCTATTTTTTATCTTATTAGCCATTTTTAGAATCATATCATCTCTTTTTTTCTCATCCCATTTATTTAGAGAATTTAAAAATTTTCTTAGGATATATAGTTCCTCTTCTGTGAGTCTTTTTTGTAATATCTTTTTTTCTATAGAGATATCCTGATAATTAATAGAAAAATCTGGCATGACTGGATTAAATTTATCCTCTCTTATAACTACTGTGCCTGCAACTATATCGCCGATTCTTCTAAAATATTTATCAAAAACCATTGAAAAAAAAACACCTAAATATGATGTTAAATTCTCGTCAATGATTCTTGAAAAATTTCTTAATATTATTGTGGATAAAGTAAGATATCCCCCTTTTATATCAATTACTCTTATTTTAAATAAAAATTTACCAATACTCATTCCATTTGTAGCAAACTCAATTACAATATTATAAAACCATCTTAAAATAAAAATAAGTAGTATTACAAAAAATAAAAAAATGGAATCGATTGTTTCGTTATTAAGAATAAAAGAAAATTTAGAAAAAAGACTTAACGAATAAAACATCACAACAATCATTATAATAATAAGAGAATATACTATTGAATCAATTAGATATGCCAATAATCTCAATGTAGGACTTGCTACAGAATATTTAATTTTAATCTTATCTGATGTCTCTATTTCAATGAATTCACTATTTAATAAACTATTGCTTCCTTTAATTTGTCTTTCTCCTTTTCACCAGAAATAAGTTCTACAATTTTTAATCCCATATCTATAGCACTTCCAAATGCTCTTCCTGTTATTATCTTTCCATCAACAACAACCCTTTTATTTTCTACGATCGCATCCATTAATTTATCCTGCCAGGTCGGATAAGCAGTTGCTTTTTTACCTTTGAGAATGCCAGCCTTTGCAAGAACCGAAGGAGCTGCACAAATTGCTGCTATGTATTTATTTTTTATAGATGCCTCTTTTATTAACTTAATAACATCTTCTGATTCTGATAAATTTTTTGTTCCCGGCATACCACCTGGTAAAAACAACATATCAAAGTTGTCAATATTAATATTTTTAAGAATTTCATCTGTAATTATAGTAATATTACGACTACTTGTAATCTCTCTTTTATCTGTTATTGAGAAAAGAGTTACTTCATAACTGGCTCTTCTAAAAATATCAATCAAAATAACTGCTTCACTCTCTTCAAAGCCCTCTGCTAATAAAACAGCTATTTTCATAATCGTTACCCCTCTTTAAATTAAGATAGTATCGCTTTCAATAAAATTATTGTATATATTATAAAATTCTTCCAATAAAAGGTCAATACTTTCCTTATTAGGAATATTAAAAAAATCAAGAACCTCTTTTGATATATCATTATATTCAATTTCTTTATTTCTGTAATAGGTAAGATTATTTGCAAAATATATAGTATATACAATTGTCCTATTTTCAGAATTTGTATGCCAGGGGGTATGATGAAGAAGTATAGCATCTTTAAGATAGTCTGGGAAATTCCATTTTTCTGCAAGTTTAAAACCAATAAAAGAGTGGTTATATCCCTGTGAAAGAGATTCTATTGTCCATAGATCTATTCCTTTTGACCTACAAATATCTTCCATCTTATTAATAATTTCTGGATTAATAGAATTAATTATTATCTTTCCAAAATCATGAAGCATACCACAAACATAAACATAATCAATTATGGAATTTAAACCAAACTTCTTAGCTATTTCATAAGAGTATATTGCTACTTCTGTGCTATGTCTCATGATCTTTTTTATTAAATTGATATTATATTTATTCATAAATATCTTGTTTGTTGAATATGCTATAATTAAATTTTTTAATCCTTTAAGTCCAATTATTCTAACAGCCTCTTCAATGGATGCTACTTTCTTAGGAAGAGAATATAACGATGAATTTACTAACTTTAAAATATCTGCAATTAAAGCCGAATCTTTTTTAATTATATAGGAAATATCATCAAAGTTACTATTTGGATTATTAAGAGTATATAAAGCCTGAACTATATGTTGAGGGAATTGTGGAATATTCTTTATCTCATTTAATATTTCCTCAATAATACTATCTTCATTTATGGATTCAACCTTATTTATTTTATATAAAGGGAAATTTATCTTTACTTTTAAAATATTATTATCAAAGAAAAATCTTATATAACTTTCATCCAGCCCTATTTTTCTTAAAAGTAATACCGCAAGAATTAAATTATAGTTTAAAATATTATTTTTGTCATTCTGTAAAGCCTGATCTAAATATTTATATTCTTTAATAAAATTAAAAGTATTTATTATCTCCTGTTTTTCAAAATCAAGTCTAGTATTTAAAATATTTTCAACTATAATAACAAAGTCACTGTTTTCAAGAGTAAAATATAATTTTATATTATATCCCTCTTTTTTTATTATATCTTTATATTGTTGCTTCTCTTGAAGTAAAAGTTTATCAAAATTAGAACTAAATTTTTTAAAATCCTCAAAAGAAGTTATATTAATATTATTTTTTTGGAAAAAGGCTCTTTTTAAATTAAAATTGTAGAAATTTTTTATTAATTCAAATATGATAAGTGAAAAATTTTCATAAAAATTCTCTTTATTAAAAACTTTAAGATATTTTCTTAATGTATCTGTGATTATCTCTTTATTAAGATGATTCAATGAATTAAATTCTATTATCTTACTATTTTCTGTCATAATTTATATCCACTTAATTTATTAAAAGAGATTCTAAATATATATATTATCATATTATTATTAAAAAACAACTATTTTTTAAAAGAAAATATTTCTTTTAATTTATAAAGAGATTTTTTTAAAAAAAATTTTTAACTATAATATATATTTAGAAATTATGTTAAACTTTTAGAGTGATTTTATAATCTCTTCTGGATCTTTTACCTCTCTACCGCCAGTTTTAATAAGCATATCATTTCCTTCTTCTTTGGGATTGCCAATTTGTGGTGAAACAACAAATAGATCTCTTGAATAATCGGCCGCAAGAAAGGCAGAGATTAAACTCCCGGATCTTTTTGGAGATTGCACTATTAATACAGAATTTGATAATCCTACAATTATTCTATTTCTCTTCGGAAAATACCATTTTCTTGCTTGAATACCAGGGGCATATTCTGAAATTATCCCTCCATTATTATCAAGAATCTCCCTTGCTATTTCCTTATGTTCTGCTGGATATATTCTATCAATACCGCACCCAAGCACAGCTATGGTTTTACCTTTATTTTTAAGAGCCTCTTTATGAGCCTCAACATCTATCCCCTTTGCAAGGCCAGATATTATTGTAAAGCCCTCCTCTACTAATCTCTTTGTAAATCTTTTTGTATTCAAGATTCCTCTTTGATCTGGATTTCTTGTGCCCACAATTGCTATTGATTTTTCTGGATTATATTCAATATTACCTTTATAATATATTAAAAAAGGATGATCTGGAATTTCTTTTAAAAAAAGAGGATATTCTTTTTCATAATATCTTGCTATTTTTATCCCACTTTTAATTATGAATTGATAAAGGTTTGTTGCTATGTTTATAAAATTTTCTGGTAAGAATCTATTGCCACTCCACCTTCTACCAAGGATGTTTTTTATTGTGCTTTTTCCTAATTCAAAAATTTTTTTACTCGAATTAAAATTTTCAAATAAGATCCTTTTTTCGATAGGGGTAATACTTTCGTCAAGAGAAAAGGCAATATCATAGATTATATCATTCATTCTTTATAACACCTCTAACAGTAATAATAAATTCGTCAAGTTTCTCTTTTTGCTCTTTGGTAAGAACTTTTTCAAATGTCTTTAATGTTTCGTAAATTTTTAATGCATTTTCATAATCCTCTACCATATAATAGGCTCTACCGAGTAAAAAATAAGCATCAGGCATGGAATTGTTTTTTAAAAGAACTACTAATTTTTTTAAAATTTCTATTGCTTTAAAATAATCCTCTTTCCCATACACTAAAAATTGAGCATAAGCATATAATACTTCTTTGTTTTCTGGGGTTAAGTTTAGTGAAATTTCATAATTTTTTTCGATCAATTCAAAATATTTTGGATCCTTTTCTATCTTATAAAGATTTACATAGCATACAGCAAGCCAATAATAGATTGTGCTATCATTATTTCTTATGTCTCTTGCTATCTCAAAATGTTTAATTGCAGATAAATATTCTCCACTCATCATCAATCTTCTACCAACATCTTTATTTAATCCTCCTAAGGAAGAATAGGCATTCACAAGTGTGTCGATTGCCTGTCTATAAAGTAAAGAAGCCTCTTCTTTCTTTGTTAAATCTTCGGATCTTGCCAGTCTTCTTATATGAAATAAAGGATCCGGGCTATAACAGGATAATGTTAGAATAGTAATAAAAATTAAATAGATCTTTTTCATAAATTAAACCTCTTTTTTATTTTTTTCTATTATACAATATTTTTTTTTGCTTTCAAGAAAAATTTGTTAAACAAATCTGCATTTTTTTAAATAAAAGTGTATTAATTATTAGTATATACTTTTGATTTCTATACCTAATAAATTATACTTTAGCAAAATTTATACTGAAAAAATATGATGGGCTAATTTTATTTTCAAGCGAAATTTTTTATTTTTTTCATAATTTTTGTAAAGGATTTTCTAATAAATTTTGTGATTAATATATAGAAAATATTTTTTACTATTGGAGGTAAATAAAATGCTACAATTTGATTTTGTTATTAATGATAATTTATTTGGTAAGATTAAAATCTTAACAGAAAAAAATAACAAGGGGTTATCAGAAATAATAAGGGAAGT
>Ga0209409_1001274_pt1 | contig 22091 bp, 19 predicted proteins | sample AD_JPNMR1_MetaG_FD_184424 | JGI IMG/M metagenome (GOLD analysis project Ga0209409, IMG submission 184424) | Active sludge microbial communities of municipal wastewater-treating anaerobic digesters from Japan - AD_JPNMR1_MetaG (SPAdes) (version 2) | ecosystem: Engineered > Bioreactor > Anaerobic...
ATTTCGTCTTTTGTGATTTTTAAAATATCTTGATAACTAAATAAAAATTGATTTGAATAAATTCTAACTTTATCTAAAAATCCATTATATGTTGATTCTTTTGTTTCTGTGTTTATTCCTGAAAAATTAAAGCGTAAAACTAAATATGAATTTTTTAATGGAGTTGGATTTTTGCCTATATAATATTTGCTAAATAATTTTTCAAATTTATCTTTGTATTTTATGTTGTAATAATAATCTAATACTGATACAAATAATGATTTCCCAAATCTCCGCGGTCTTATAAATAATATAAATCTATCAGTTAAATTTTCTAATAATTCGATATAATTTGTTCTATCAATATAAACATATCCATTTTCAACTAATTGTTCAAAATTACTTATTCCATAAGGCAATTTAAATTTCATATTTTTTATTTTATAAAATTCATTCAAAAATTTCAATAAAAAAGTTTAATTATAATATTTTGTTATATGGGGAATTGTGAATGTCAAAAGTAAAAAATATATATTTTTCTCTATCTATAGTTCGGCACTTATATATTTTTGGTGATTATATAAATTTGTGTAATCCTTTTTTTAAAATTCTACATTACTTTGAATTTTTGAATTAGAAAAAATAATAAAGATTAGTAATAATACCATTAATTATATTAACAGAATTAGAACTACAAAAAGAAGACATAGATAAAATGAATATTAGGTGCGAAGCAGTGCTAAAAAAGAGACAAAAAGATATATCTGAATTATTAAGAATAACAAAGCAACTAATGAGCATAGGTGAGGTGAAAGAAAAAGGTGAAGAAGAACAAATAATAGATGAAAGAATTTCAAAAAATGCAATAAGAGATAGATATTATACAGAATTTAAAGAAGATAAAGAAATGCGGGTATTATATATAGAAGCATTAGAAGATTTAATTAATTGTGCTAAACAATTTAAAGAATATTTTGAAAAAGAACAATATGAGGAATTAAGCAAATTAGCACATAATAAAAAGAGTTCGCTTGGTTCTTTAAAATTATCACATTTTTATGAGATATTAGTAAAAGTAGAAGAAAATATAAGAGTGAAAAATTATCGAGAATTAAAAGAATTAATTGAAAAATTAGAGCAAATGATTTCAGAGATACCAGCAGAAATAATAAGAGGAAAAGCAGAGAAAGAAGTAGAGTATAAAATAGAAAAAATAAGTAAAAAGAAATATAATATATTAATAGCAGAAGATAATGCTATAAATCGCAAATTTATAAATGCCTTATTAAAATCAGATTTGAATAGATATAATTTATTTTTTGCTGAAAATGGCGAGGAAGCATTAAAAATATTAGAGGAGCAAGAGATAGATTTAATATTAATGGATATTCAGATGCCAGTAATGGATGGAATGGAAGCAACCCGTAGAATACGGCAAAATAACAAATATAATAATTTACCAATAATTGCATTAACAGCACATGCATTAGTAGGAGACAAAGAAAAGTTTATTAGTATAGGTTGTAATGATTATTTAACAAAGCCATTTAATAAAAAAGATTTATTTGATATGCTTGAAAAATATTTAGAGAGTTAGTTAGAATATATGATGATTGCACAATCAGAAAAAATTATTGATGATAAAATTGAGAGTATTTTATCGTTAATTTTTGAAAAGACGGGCAATGACTATTCGCAATATAAAAGAGGCGTAATTATAAAAAGAATTAGACGAAGAATGAGTATTGTAAAATGTTCTGATTTAGATGAATACTTAAAATATCTATTAGAAAATGAAGACGAAATAATAAATTTACATAAATCATTTACAATAAAAGTGACAAATTTTTTTCGGGATTTAAATGAATATAAAACATTTAATAATCTTATTTTACCTGAGTTAATAAAAAATAAATATTTTTTTTTGAAAGAAAATAATCTTATCCAGAATGAAAATGAAGAATATATTCCATTAATTAAAGTATGGAGTGTTGGTTGTTCGATTGGATGTGAACCATATTCATTAGCAATTTTATTTCATAGATACTTAAATTTAGTAAAGAAAAAAATTAATATCCAGATATTAGCAACTGATATTGATGATGATTCACTTGAATATGCAAAAAAAGGTGTTTTTGAAAAATATTTTTTAAATGATATTCCAATAGAATTATTTGATAAATATTTTATAAGAACAGAAGCTTATAAATATACTATAAATAATGAAGTAAAAAATTTAGTTGAATTTCAAAAACATTCTATTATTTCTGATAAACTATTTTATGGATTTGATTTAATTATTTGCCGAAATTTAATTATTTATTTTTTGAACTCATTACAAAATAAGATATTAACAAGATTAATTAATAGTTTGAATATTGGTGGTTATCTATGGCTTGGCAAATCTGAATTTATTCCATCCTCATTAAAACATTTAGTCCGACCAATAAATAATAAAACAAAAATTTACATAAAAATCTAAAATTAAATGTTAGCAGTTCTATAAAAAAAAGTAATGTTTATATAAATCAAAAAAATATCTTTAATGAATAAAAAAATTGACAAATAAAAAATAAATAATATAAAATCTTATTAAAAAAATATTAATTCCAGGCAGGCGATAAAAATGGAAAAAGATATAATACAAAAAAATATAGAAGAAGAAATAGTAAAAACAGTAGTAAAAAATGTAGTTGAGCGAATAATAAAAGAAAAAAATGTAATTTCACAATTTAGCAATATTTCAGAGAAATATAAAATACCATTAGGTGTTTCAGTTCGGCATATCCATATAACAGAAGAGCATTATAAAATATTATTTGGTGAAACAGCGAAATTAGAAGTATTGCGTTATTTAAGACAGCCTGGTGAATTTGCTTCAAAATCAACATGCACAATAGTAGGACCGAATATGATAGCAATAGAAAATGTGCGAATACTTGGACCACATCGAAAATTTACACAGGTAGAATTAGCAAAAACAGATGCAATAACAATAGGTATCAAGAATTTGCCATTGCGCAATTCAGGCGATGTAGCAAATTCAGCACCTATTACAATAGTAGGACCAAAAGGTTCAATATATTTAAAAGAAGGTGCAATTCGCGCATGGCGACATATACATTTAGATTTAGAGGCAGCGGCATATTATAATTTAAAAGATAAAGATATAGTAAAAGTTCGAGTGCCTGGTGAAACAAGTGTTATATTTGAAAATGTAATAGTCCGTGTTAGTCAGAATTATTTACCTGAATTTCATATTGATACAGATGAAGCAAATGCAGTAGGATTAAAAGAAAATACAGAAATAGAGTTAATAAAATAAGGAGGAAAAAATATGTCAAGTTTATTAATTAAAAACGGAACAATAATAACATTAGGAGAAAATAATCGAATGATTGAAGATGGTGCTATTTATATTGAAGATGGAATAATTAAAGAAATAGGTAGTTCCAAAGAATTAAAGAAAAAATATAAAGATGTAGATGAGAAAATTGATGGTGAAAATAAAGTAATAATGCCGGGCTATATAAATGCACATCATCATTTGTATTCAACATTTGCAAGAGGAATGAGTTTGAAAGATGAAGCACCAGTAAATTTTGTTCAAATACTTGAAAGATTATGGTGGCGTTTGGATAAAGCATTAAAAGAAGAAGATATTTATTATAGTGCAATGATACCTTTAATTGATTGTATTAAAAAAGGTGCAACAACAATAATAGACCATCATGCAAGTCCTTATAATATAACAGGAAGTTTAAATAAAATAAAAGAAGCAGTAAAATTAGCAGGTATTCGTGCGTGTTTATGTTATGAGGTTTCTGATAGAGATGGTGCAGAACGAGCAGAAGAAGGATTACGCGAGAATTATAATTTTATAAAACAATGTCAAAGAGAAAATGATCCTTTTATTAGTGCATTATTTGGCTTGCATGCTTCTTTTACAGTATCAGATGAAACAATGAATAAAGCAGTAGCAATGGCAAAAGAATTAAATGTTGGTTTTCATATACATACAGCAGAAGATAAAGCAGATGTAGAAGAATGTTTAAAAAAGCATAATATGCGTGTTGTTGAACGATTTCAAAAATTAAATATATTAGGGGCAAAAACAATAACAGCACATTGCATACATATAAATGAGGGCGAAATGGATTTATTAAAAGAAAGTGGAACGAATGTAGTGCATAATCCACAATCAAATATGAATAATGCAGTAGGCACGGCAGATGTATTAAAAATGTTATCAAAAGGAATACCAGTAGGTCTTGGTAGTGATGGTATGACATCAGATATGTGTAAAGAAATGAATGCAGCTTGTTTAATACATAAGATAACAAAACAAGACCCACGCGTAGCATTTGTAGAACCACCAACAATGTTATTATTTAATAATGCAAAGATAGCAAATAAATTTTTCCCTGTTAAATTAGGTGAAATTTCAGTTGGTGCAGCAGCAGATATAATTTTAATTGATTATATACCACCTACCCCAATGACAATAAATAATTTCTTTGGACATTTTATTTTTGGCATAGCAAGTTCACCAGTTGATACAACAATAGTTGGTGGTAATATTTTAATGAAGAAGAAAAAATTAACTATAATTGATGAAGAAGAAATATGTGCAAGAAGTAGAGAATTAGCAGCCAGATTATGGGAAAGATTTTAAATAAAAAAATAGATAATAAAGTTACTTAAAAAAACTGATGAAATATAAATTTTTTATAATGTTATTTTTTTTAGTAAATTTGATAAATATGAAAGAACAGAAAATAATTAAATTACCCAAACCAGAAAATATTAGTAAAATTTCAATAGAAGAAGCATTATTAAAAAGGCGGTCAATTAGAGAGTATAAAGATGAAGCATTAACAATAAAGGAAGTATCACAAATATTATGGTCAGCACAGGGTATCACAGAACCAAAAAAGAAATTTAGAACAGCACCATCAGCAGGTGCTATTTTTCCTTTAAATATTTATTTAGTAGTTAATAAAGTAGAAAATATTGAAAAAGGAATTTATAAATATTTACCTGAAACACACGAAATAATTCAGTTTTTAAATGAAGATAAAAGAGAGGATATTTACAAAGCGTGCTTACAACAGAGTTGTATTAAAAATGGTGCAATCATAATTGTGATTACAGGTAATTTTGAAAAAATTAAAAAAAGATATAGTGAGCGTGGTGTAAGATATACATATATTGAAGTTGGTCATTGTTCACAAAACATTTATTTGCAATGTGTATCATTAAATTTAGGAACAGTTGCAGTTGGTGCTTTTTATGATGAAGAGGTAAAAAAAATATTAAAACTACCTGATGAAGAAGAACCTTTATATTTAATGCCAATCGGTAAAATAAAGGATTAGAATATGAAACGAGTATTATTGATAGATGATGCAAAAATAACAATAAATATGTTAACTGACATACTTTTATCAAATGGTTATGATGTATGTGGCATAGCAGAAAATGGTGAAGAAGGTTTTGAAAAATATAAAGAATTAAATCCTGATATAGCAATAATTGATATTACAATGCCACAGGTAGATGGTATAAAAGGAATAGAATTAATAAAAACTTATGATAAAAATGCAAAAATAATTGTTTGTTCTGCAATTGGACAGAAGCATATTGTTTTAAAAGCAATTAAAGCAGGTGCTGCTGAGTATATATTAAAACCATTTGATGAAAAAAAAGTAATTAATTCAATAAGAAAGGTTTTAAATCAATAGTAAATATATTTAATGAAATTAAAAAAAATAAAAACATTTAATTTTAAAAATTTTTTTATATTCTTTATTATCTTATTTATTTTATCAATTTTTTTTTATTACATTCCACTTTTTCAAAAATTTGAATTAAAATTACTTGATTTAAAATATCAATTAAGACCAAAGATAAAAATTCATCCTGATGTAGGTTTTATTGATTTTGATGATGCCTCAATTGAATTATGTGGTCCCTGGGTTTGGCCTCGAAGTCGGCAAGTTGTTCTTGCAAAGACATTATCTTTTTATAAAACAAGAATAGCAGGTTATGATGTCTTTTTTTCTGAACCATCAAAAATAATTTTTGATGTTAATAAATTAAAAAATTTTTTAACAAATCTAAATAATCAACTATTATCACTATCAAATAGAAATGATATAAATAAGATAAATGAATTAGTAAAAGAAGAAATAGAAAAAGCTTTTAAAGATGAAGATAATGAATTTGCTGCTGCATTAAAAGAAGCAAATTTATTTTATTTAGGTTCATTTATGGTTTCACCATCTTCAACATCAACAGCAGGTTTAATAGGAGTTCAAAAAGAAACTGAAGAAATTAAAAAGAGATTCAGTGAAGATAAAAGAAAAGTAATTGAATATTTAAAAAGTAAAAGTATTAAAGCAGATGAATTATTAAGAACAAATTTATACAAATCAGTTGATATTGTTGTTCCAATAGAAAAATTTACTGCATCAGTATGCGGTGTTGGATTTGCCCAGATAATAAAAGACCTTGATGCAAGTGTCCGTTTATTTCCTATTTCTTTATACTATGATGATTATGCATTTCTGGCTTTATCTTTTATGATGTCACTTGATTTATTAGGAATAAATTTACAAGATATAAAAATAAAGCCTGGTGAATATATTGAATTACCACCTGTTCAATTATTTAATTCAAATAAAAAAGAAAAAATTAGAATTCCAATTGATGAACATTGTCAGATGCTTGTTAATTGGGCTGGTGCTTTTAATGAAGCTTATTTGCATATTTCTTATAAAACAATTTCAGAATATTATGCGTATATTATAGCAAAACAACTTATAAAGAAATATGAACCAAAAATAGAGAATTATAATTTTATAAAAAACATATTAAAAAATGAAATTTTGAGTGAGGAATTAGTAGAAAAAGAAAGTGTTGATGAAATTGTAAAGAGTATTGTTATTAGTTATATATTAAGCAATTATTTAGATAATAATAATGAAATTAAACCAGAAATAAAAGAGAAATTATTAAGTGAGATAAGTGAGGAAAAATTAAATGTAATTAAAAATCAGATAATTCTTTGTAATTACTTTGAAAAAAATATAAAAACAAAAAGTGGTTATAATGAAATATTAAATGATTTAAAATTAGAAGATAATATATATTTAAGGGAATCATATAAAAATGTAGAATGGTTTGCCAAAAATAGAAATATAACAGAAGCAAAACCATATTATTTTCCACCACCAGTAAAAGTAAATCAAAATGGTCATTACATTGATTTTTCACCTGTTGATTTGCAAAATAAAATTTTTATGATTGGCTTAACAGGTGCTGGAACAATCGATTTGAATCCAATGCCATTTGAACAAGCAACACCAATGGTAGCATTGCATACTAATGCAATAAATATGTTTTTAACAGGGCAGTATCTCTATTTTCCAGATAAATACTGGCAATATTTAGCGCCATTTTTCGCAGTTTTTATTACTGTTCTTATTACACTTTTATTTTCACCTGTTATTGCTTTTTTCAGTAGTTTAGTGATTATTTTGATTTTATGGTTTTTATCATATAATTATTTCTGGCTTTATAAAAATACCTGGGTTTATTCCTTTGTCCCATTTTTTTCTGTTCTTGTTTCTTATTTAACAATATTAATTTATAAATTTATTCTTGCATTAAAAGAAAAGAAAAAAGTTCGTAGTATTTTTTCGACAATGGTATCACCTGCTGTGTTAAAATTAATGGAAGAAAATCCAGATAGATTTTCTTTAACAGGCGAGAGAAAAGAAGCAACAATGATGTTTTCTCTGGTTGTTAATTTCGCTAAAATAATTAAAAGTTCTAATCCAGACGAATTGAGTAGTATATTAAGTATTTATTTAACACCAACAAGTGAAATTATTATGGATTATGGTGGATATATTGATAAATATGAAGGGCATATTATAATGGCAGATTTTGGCGTGCCACTTGATGATAAAGACCATTTCTGGAAATGTGCGTATTCTGCTATTGAACAACAGTTAGATATAAGAAGTTTTCAAAAGTATGTAAAAATTCGATTTGGAATTGATGTTTATACAGCAACAGGAATAAATTGTGGTTATGTATCAGCAGGGAACATGGGTTCGGAAAAAAAGTTTCAATATACAGTGATGGGTGATGCAGTTAATGTTGCTGCGCGTTTTATGCCTGCTAATTTTATTTATAATTCAAGAATATTAACTGGTAATGAAACTTACGAAAAAATAAAGGATTATATTCACTCTCGTCATATTGATAAATTATTATTAAAAGGGAAAACGCGACCAACAGATTTATATGAAATTCAAGGATGGCGCTCTGATGTTTATTTAAAATTATTAGAAAATAAAGATGTGCCTGAATCATTTTTTACTCGTATTTCAAAAGCACCCCCTGAAAAAATTATTGGTTATATTAATTTCTGGAAAGAAAAATATGAAGATACAAATAATGAATTAGCAAAAGAAATTTATGAATTTTTTTTAAAATTTAAAGAAGAAACATTAGAGCGAATTTTATTAGGCAATCAATTTGAATTTTTAAAATATCATAAAGAAACAAATTTATTAATACAGGAAATAGAAAAGATATATTTAAAGGAAGTTAAAAGATTTATTTTTAAAGCAGATAATTATAATGATTTAATAGATAAATGGATTTTGTATGTTGATGAAAAATTAGAAGAATTTAAAAAGTTTTATCATCACAATATGTCATCGATAAATTCAATGCAATTTGCTGATATTGAAACACGATTATCTGTTTTAAAAAATAAACTTGAATTAAGTAAAAATAAATTTGTTTACTATGAGGGAATAGAAGAAGAAATAAAAAATATATTTGAACAATTAAAAGAATTTTTAATGAAATTAGAAAATTTTTCAATTGAAGAAATCAGAAAAAAAATTTTAGAATTAAAAATGAAATATGATGAAGCAGCAAAAAATTTTTACAAATCGCAAATAAAACCTGAAAATAAAAAGTATTTATTAATGATGTCAGAAGTTGGCACAATAACAGAACGCATAAGAAAAAATAATGAATTATATGAATTAGCATTAATAGAATATTGGAAAAGAAACTGGGATGGTGCAATTGAATTATTTACAAAAGCAAAAGAGATACGACCGGATGATGGACCAACAAATGCATTATTAGAAAGAACAAAAAATTATAAAATTAGTCCGCCGCCAGATAATTGGCAGGGTGAATTTATCCAGACAAAAAAATAGTTGAAATGATAAATATTTTATTTTATAATTAAAATAATTTTATTTTTTTAGGAAAGGGCAAAAGATGAAAAAAATAGTTGTTGTAGAAGATAATACATCATTATTAAATTTAATAAAATTTAATTTATTAAAACATAACTTTGAAGTATTAACAGCAACAAATGGAAAAGAAGGGTTAAAAGTAATTAGAGATAATAATCCAGATTTAATAATAACAGATTTAATGATGCCAATTCTTGATGGGCTTTCAATGATAAAAGAAATAAAAAAAGATGAAAAATTAATGAATATTCCGATAATAATATTAACAGCAAAAAATTCAATATCAGATAAAATACATGGTTTAGAAGCAGGTGCAATAAAATATTTATATAAACCATTTGAATTTGAGGCATTACTTCAAACAATAAAAGAAATAAAGCATTTATCAGGCGATTTTAAAGTTCAATTATTAGCACCAAATAAAGTTATTTTTGATTTAAAGCAAAATATAAATTTTTTAAATGAGGTTTCAAAATTAATTGATGAATTGACTACTGCCAATGTTGTAGTTGTTAATGAAACAGAAAGAATAAAAAATATATTTTCAAAATTTTATGAGAAATTTAATAAAGAGGTCAAAGATTTATCTGATATATGGATTAAAGTTGGCTATTATTTTTCAAAAGAAAAATTATTTTTAAAAATAGGATGGAATAAAAAGAATTTATTTAAATCATTAAAAGATGATTTTGCTTTTATTACTAATTATGTTGATGCTGTTTCTTTTGATGATAAACAAAATTCTATTTTATGTGAAATTCATTTAAAATCATCTGAAATCAAATAAATAATTTAATATGAAACAACAGAATAAAATAATCAGTATGACAGGCTATGGGATTGGCAGATATGTGAAGAATGATACATTTTGTATTGCTGAAATATCTTCAATAAATAGTAAATCATTTGATTTATTCTTAAAAGCAGATGAGAGTTTATATATTTATGAAACAAAAATAAAAACAATAATTCAAAAAGAATTAGTTCGTGGTAGAATAAATTTAGTAATAAAAACTAATTTATTTAATAAAGGTAAAAAAATTTTTATTGATAGAGAAAAAATAAATAATTATATATTAGAAATAAAGAAGATAAAAAAAGATTTTGAATTTACTGATGAAAATTTAGTAAAGATATTAGAATTACCTGATGTAATAAATATTTTTCAGGATATTTCAGAAGAAAAAAGTATTTTAGAAATAATTATAAAGACTATAAAAAAAGCAATTACAGAATGCCAGAAAATGCGGCTAAAAGAAGGTTATGAAATATGGCAAAATTTAGAGATTGAATTAAAAAAAATAGAAAAAAACATAAAAACAATAAAAAAAAATAAAGATAAAATTGTTAAAAAATATAATGAAAATTTCAAAAAGAAATTACCTGATTTTATTAATAAAAATTTAGATAGTGAAATAGAAAAGAGAGTTTTACTTGAACTCGCATTATATGCTGAAAAATCAGATATAACAGAAGAAATTACAAGAATAGAAAGCCATATAAAACAATTTAGAGAAATAGTCAAAAATAATAATTTTGAAAAAGGTAAAGTATTAAATTTTTTAATGCAGGAATTTTTAAGAGAAGCAAATACATTATCAGCAAAATCAAATGATATATTAATTACACAATTAGCAATAGAAATAAAGAAATCAATAGAAACAATTCGCGAACAAATATTAAATATTTTATAGTAATTATGAAAGGAAAATTAATTGTCATATCAGCACCATCAGGAGCAGGTAAATCAACAATATGTGATGAATTATTAAAACGCGTAGATAATATAATTTTTTCAATTTCAGTTACAACAAGACCGCGTCGCACAAACGAAATAGATGGTGTGGATTATTTTTTTATTTCAGAAAAAGAATTTAAAGAAATGATAGAAAAAAATGAATTACTTGAATGGGCAAAAGTTCATAATAATTATTATGGCACACCAAAAGATTTTGTTATAAAAAATTTGGAAGCAGGAAAAGATGTTTTATTAGATATAGATGTTCAAGGTGCAGAGCAGGTTCGCCAAAAAACTAATGATGCAATTTTTATTTTTATTATGGCACCATCATTAGAAGAATTAGAACGGCGATTAAGAAATAGAAAAACAGATAGTGAGGAATCAATCCAGCGCCGTCTTGCAAATGCTAAAAAAGAATTGGAATATAAAGATAAATATGATTATATTATTATAAATGATATAGTAGAAAAAGCAGTTAATGAAATTATAGAAATAATAAAAATGAATAGAAAAAAATAATGATGAAACAAATAGGAGCGTTTTTATTTTTAACTGGTCTTATAATATGTATTGTTGGTATTTTATTATTTTTTTCTGATAAAATAAAGTTTATTGGTAAATTGCCTGGTGATATTTTAATCAAAAAAGATAATTTTACTTTTTATTTTCCTATCACTACATCAATTTTATTGTCAATTATTATTTCAATTTTATTATATTTTTTTAGAAAATGAATAATAATAAAAATATTTCATTACAATTATTAAAAAAAATAAAAAAATTAAAAGATAAGAAATATCGAGAATTGTATGATTTACATTTAGTTGAAGGAATTAAAAATAATATTGAAATAATAAGAAGAAAGAAATATCCAGAATTTCTTCTTTATAGTAAAGAAATTGAATGTCCTGAAATATTTAATAACAAAAATTTTGAGACATATAAAATCAAAGAGAAAGAATTAAAACAAATATCAACAATAAAGACGCCACAACCAATAGTAGGTGTTTATAAAAATGAGTTAAAAGAAGAAATAAATTTTGAGAAAGCAGAAAATTTAATTTTACTTGATAGAATTCAGGACCCTGAAAATTTTGGTGCTATTATCAGACTTATTATTGCATTTAATTTTGATGGTATTTTACTTTTAAAAAATTCAGTTGATATTTTTAATCCAAAAGTGGTGCGTGCTGCAACAGGTCTGCATTTGTTTGTTCCAATTAAGTATTTATCAAATGAAAATGAAATAAAAGAAATTAAAAATAAATTTAATTATAAAATTTTTTGTGCTGATGTTAATGGTGAATATTTAGAAAAAAATAAATTTACAAATGAAAAAAAAATTTTAGTATTTGGCAATGAAGGAAGCGGTATTTCAAAATCAATAAAAGAATTTGCTGATAAAACTTTTACTATCAAATTATTTAATAATGTTGATTCCTTAAATATTGCAACTGCTGTTGCTATTTTTTTGTGGGAAATAAAACGGGGATAAATTAATGCTTTTAAAGATTTTTATTTTACTTATTATTATTGCTATTATTTTGAAATTATTTGTTATGTTTTATGAACATAATATGATTTTTTTCCCAGACCATAACATTTCTGTTTTTCCTGAAAATTTAAAATATGAAGATATTTATTTTACAAATTCAGAAGGCATAAAATTAAATGGCTGGTTTTTTCCTGCTGCAAGTAATGAAGTTATTTTATTCTGTCACGGTAATGGGGGCAATATAAGTCATAACATTAGTTTTATTCAATTTATTTATAGTTTGGGTTATTCGATTTTTATTATTGATTATCGTAATTATGGTAATAGTGCTAAAATAAAACCAGATGAAGCAGGAATTTATAATGATGGTGAAGCAGCATATAATTATTTAATAAAAGAAAAAAAATATAAACCAGAAGAAATAATATTATGGGGTCATTCATTAGGCACCACTGTTGTTTCTTATATTGCTGATAAATATCAATGTAAATGTTTAATTCTTGAATCACCTTTTACTAATGCTGTTGATATGTCAAAAATAATAATTCCTTTTTTACCTTTAAAATATTTTATGAGAGTTAAATTTAATAATTTAGAACGAGTAAAAAGAATAGATGTGCCAAAATTAATAATTCACGGCACAATAGATGAAACAATACCATTTTCACTTGGGAAAAAATTATATGAAAATGCAAAAGAACCAAAAGAATTTTATATAATAGAAAATGCAGGGCATAATAATATTTATCAAATTGGTGGAATAGAATATTTGAAAAAAATAAAAAATTTTATTGAAAGGGAAAAAAATAATGAATAATTACGAACGATTAAAAAAACACATAACAAACTATATAGAAAAAAGAGGGAAAGATTGGTCAAATAAAATACAAAATAAAGAATTAAAAAATTATTTATTTCAATGTCTGGAAAAGTGGCGCGCACTATATTTTAATGTATTTTTAAAAGATGAGAGATTTATAAGTATAGCAGAACCATTTGATGAAAATACTCTTGTTGACCCGTGCCAATATTATATGCGATTAGATGGTTCAATTATTTTTACAGAAGCAACTTTATATGATAACGACGGCGAAATAATCTGTGGTCATCCATTGCGTTTTCCTTATATGCGAGAAGTAAAAGCAAATTATTTTAGTCATAATATTGAACCTGATATTTTTGGCATTCAAATGAAATGTATCACAAAAGTAATACATAATGGGCGAAAAGATTATGGTCGGCAAATTCAGGAAGCAATAAAAATATTTGAAGCACAAAAAAATACAAAGTATCCAATTTTACCTTTTTATTTTCATAAGCAGAAAGTAAATGGCAGAGATTATAGCATAATTCAGACACCAATATTTCGCAGAGAAAATTTTGTTGTTTATTTTCCATTTAGAAAAGCATTTGAATATATGTATAAAGTAAAAAAATTTGAACCAGTAGTAAAAGGTGCTGATTGGTTATTAAATGAATCTCATAAATATCCATTTGCAAAATTTGGAAAAATAAATTGGTCAAATATTGGAGTAACAGGTTCAACATCATTTGGTGATATGAATGATAAAGAAGATTTTGATGTAGTATTATTAGATAATATTGAGCGACTTCGTTTATATCGTGATTTTATTTATGATGGCGTAAAAAATAATTTATTTGCAATGATTTCTAAAAGCAGAAAATTAAGAGTAATATTAAATCAAATCAAAATTCAATGTAATAATAATTCGCCAATGATATTTTGTTCTTTTTTAAATTTGGAAAATATTAAAAATGATTTTCTTTTTAGATGCAGAGTAAATATAATAGGTTCGATAGATTATTTTGAAGGGAAAGTATTAAGTGATGAAGAAAATATGTTAACACCGCCGCGAGTAAAATTATGTGAATTTAAAAAAGTCTATACAAAAACAAATTTTTGGTTATTTGATGGAATTTATTTAATACCAATGATGGGCACATCGCGAGGATTATATTGCAAAGGTGATAGAATAGCAGCAAGAAATTCATTGATTGTTGAATTTATTCCAGAACACAGCCAGAAATTTTATGCTATTGTATCTATTGGCTGGTATGATATAAATTTTATTTAATTTCTATTTTATGCAATTTACAAAATTTAATCAATTTATATTAGAGAAGTCAGAAGAAATCTATAATAAAATCTTAAATTCAAATAATTCTGCTGAAAATGAATTAAAATATTTTTTTAAAAAAAATCATTCACTTGGCAGTAATGATAGAAAAATTATAGCAGAAATAATTTATGAAATTTTAAAAAATAAAATTTTGTTAGAATATTATTTGACAAAAAATAAAATGACAATAAATGCTCGAAATATAATTTTGTTATTTTGTGTATTTAATAAAAAAATAGATAACATCAATAGAATAAATGCTAATCAAGAAATAAAAGAAATCATAGAAAAGATAAATAATTTTATTTATGAAGAAAATTTACCATTATCAATAAAATATTCAATACCAGATTGGTTAATTTCAGAATGGGCAGAATATTATAGTGAATTTGAAATAAAAAAAATATGCGAAGAATATCATAAAGAAGCAGCATTAATAATAAGAACAAATACAATAAAAATAAAAAGAGATGAATTAATAAAAAAATTAGAGGCGAATGGAATAGAAGCAAAACCAACAAAAATAAGTCCAGATGGAATAATAGTAGATAAGCGAAAAAATTTATTTGAATTAGAATTATTTAAAAAAGGGTATTTTGAAATTCAAGATGAAGGTAGTCAGATAATCTCATATTTAGCAGAAGCAAGACAGGGAATAAAAGTATTTGATGCTTGTGCTGGCGGCGGTGGTAAATCACTTCATATAGCAAATTTAATGAATAATAAAGGATTAATATATGCTTTTGATATAAATGAAAATAGATTAAAAAAAATAAAACCAAGAATAAAAAGAGCAAATATAAGTAATATAAGATTAATATTTGATAAAAAAAAAATAAAAAGATTATATAATAAATTTGATGTAATATTAATTGATACGCCATGCAGTGGTACAGGAGTAATAAGACGAAAACCAGATATTTTATTAAAATTAACAAAAGAAAAAATTGAAAAATTAAGTGAAGAACAATTAGAAATTTTAGATGAATACAATCCAATATTAAAAATAGGCGGTCGATTAATATATGCAACATGTTCAATACAAAAGAAAGAAAATGAAGAAGTAATAAAAAAATTTTTAGAAAGAAATAAAAATTATGAAATAATTCCAGTTAATGAAATATTAAAACGACAAAAAATAAGTTTAGAATTTTCAGATGAGTTTTTAAAATTATTACCAATAAAACATAATACTGATGGCTTTTTTGCAGCAGTATTAAAAAAAATTGAATAAATTTAATATTAAATTGTTTTTTATATAAATATGTAATTTTATTTAATGGAGTGAAAAAATATGAAGATAAAAATAATATTCTTTATTTTATTTATATCAACAATATGTTTTAGTGATACGATTTCATTATCATTATTAGAAGCAATAAAAATAGGTTTAAAAAATAATCTGGATATATTAGTTTCTGAATACAATATAAAAATACAGGAAAATAACATACAGAAAAGAGAAGCGGATTTTTCGCCTTATTTTTCAACTAATATATCATATAGAGAATATGAAAATCAAACTGGCGAATATAAAAATATAAATATAACAAATACAATAAGTAAAAAATTTGAAAGCGGAAATGAAATATCATTAAATCATCAATTGAATAAATTAGAAAATAGTTCTGTAAATTATACATCATCATTATCCTTAAATTATAATATGCCAATATTAAAAGACCGTGGTTCAAAAATTACAAAAACATTTTTGTATATAGAAAAGAATAATAAAGAGATTAGTGAGTATGAATTAAAGAATAAAATAAGAGGAACAATAAAAGAAATATTAAAAAATTATTGGGAAATAATATATAACAAAGAATTAATAAATGTAAAAAAACAGACATTAAAATTAGCAGAAGAGTTATATAATAATAATACAATGAAAGTAAAGTTAGGAGTATTAGCACCAATAGAAATAACAAGCGCAGCCGCAGGTGTAGCAGCCCAACAAGAAGGAATAATAATAGCAGAAAATAATTTAATAAGTTCACAGAATAATTTTATTACAAAATTAAACATACAGGGCGATATAACAAAATATAACATAACACTTGATTTAACTGATACACCGCAAATAAATACAGAAATTCCAGATGTAATAGAATCATATAAATATGCATTAGCGAATAATCCTGATTATTTGAAATTAAAGAAAGATATAGAAAATAGTAATTTAAAAATAGAGTATTATAAAAATCAATTATTACCAGAAATAGATTTAGTAGCAACATTAAGTGCAAATGGAATAAATCAAAATATTAGTAAAACATATAACTCATTATTTGAACCTGATTATCCAGATTATAAAATTACATTATCATTTACAATGCCAATAGGCAAGAAACGCGAGAAAGCAGAATATAATAATGAAGAATTAAATAAATTAAAACTAATAGCACAAATAAAAAATTTTGAAAATGAATTATTTAATAATATATTAAATTCAGTAAAAGAAATAGAAGCAACAATAAAACGAGTAGAAGCAGCAAATAAAGCAGTGAAATTAGCAGAAGAAAATTTAGCCGGCGAAATGAAAAGATATGAATTGCAACAAACAACAACTTATGATATTTTAAAATTTCAGGAAGCATTAGATACAGCAAGAAGTAAATTATTAAAAGCAATAATTGACAATCAAAATGCAGTAATAGAATATAGTGCAATAACAGGAAAAATATTTGATAAATTCAATATAATTATAAAATAAAGGAGAGAAAATGAAATACAAAATAATATCAATAATAATAATAATAATTTTAATTTTCGGTTGCTGGCGTGTTTATACAAAAATAAATGAGAATAAGAAAAATCAAAAGAAATATCAAAAGCAGGCAAATAAAGGCACACCAGTAACAATAGCCAAAATAGAATACAGAACATTAACAAAAAAAATAAATTTAATTGGTGATGTAGAAGCATATTTAAAAGCAGAAATATCAGCAAAAATAACCGGAGTAATTGATAAGATAAATTGTGAACTTGGCGATTATGTAAAAAAAGATGATGTTATAATAAAGATAAATGATAAAGAATATCAAGAACAATTAAATAATGCGAATATATCATATAAACTTGTATTAGTTTCTTATGAAAAACAAAAAATAGAATTAGAAAATTTAAAATCGCAATATGAACGAACAAAAGAATTATATCAAAATAATTTAACATCAAAAGAAAATTTTGAAAACATAGAAGCAAAATACCGAATAGCAGAAGCGAATTTAAAATATTTAGAAACACAAATAGAACAGGAAAAAATAAAGATACAGCAATCACAAATAAATCTTGATTATACAATAATAAGAGCGCCATTTAGTGGATTTATAAGTGATATTTATTATCAGAATGGTTCATTAGCAACTGCTGGTAAAGTTATTTTATCAATGGTAGATATAAGCAAAATAAAAATACAATTTGATATATCAGAAATGTATTATCCATTAATAAAAAAAGAAATACCAGTAAAATTTAAAGTGCCGGGCTTATCGCAAGAATTTTCTGGCAAAATAACAAATATATCACCAATATTGGATAATAAAAATCGAAGTGCAAAAATAGAAGTAACAGTAAATAATAATAATTATTTATTAAAACCAGGAATGACAGCAAATATAATCCTTGATATAATGAAATATGAAAATATACCTGTTGTTCCGCTTGATGCAATTTATACAATAAATGGAGAACAAGGAATATTTTTAATAAATGAAGATGACACAGTAAAATTTGTTAAGATAGAAATATTAGCGAGTGAAAATAATGTAGCAGGTATTTCATTGTTAAATGGCGAAATAATAAAGCCAGAACAGAGAATAGTATTAATTGGTGGTTATACATTAAAAACAGGCGATAAAGTAATAATAATAGAAGAAAGTGGAAATAAAAAAACTGGTAAGAAAAAAAAGATGGAGAACTAAAATGAAAATAACAGAAGTAGCGATAAATAGACCTATTACAATTTTAATGATAACATTAATAGTAATTTTAATAGGTGTAATTTCATTAATGAGAATACCAATAGATTTAATGCCAGATATAACATTACCATCATTGTCAATTTCAACAAGTTATGCAAATGTAGGTGCTGCAGAAATAGAAAGTTCAATAACAAAATTAATCGAGGAAGCAGTTGCCTCAATAGCAGATGTAGAAGATATAACATCAGTATCATCAGAAGGTTCGAGTCAAGTAACAGTTAATTTTAAATGGGGGAAAGATTTAGATGCAGCAGCGAATGATATACGCGAGAAATTAGATAGAATAAAAGGTAGATTACCAGATGATGCTGACGCACCAGTTATTTTTAAATTTGATTTAGCAGCAATGCCAATATTATTTTTAGGCGTTGATAGTAATATGGATATAAATGAATTACAGGAATTTATCGAAGATAAAATAAAATATCGAATTGAACGAATAAAAGGCGTAGCATCAATAGATATAAATGGCGGTCGCAAAAAACAGGTTCGAATTTTACTTGATAAAGAAAAAATAGAAACATTAAATATATCATTACCAAAAATAGTTTCAGTATTAAGAGAGAATAATATAAATCAGCCAGCAGGCTATATAAAAGAAGGGCAATATCAAATAATATTTAGAGCATTAGGTCAATATGAAAATATAGAAGATATAGAAAATAGAGTAGTAGAAACAAGAAATGGTGTGCCAATATTAATAAAAGATATAGCAAAAGTAGAAATGGGATTAGAAGAAGTAACAAGAATAGTGCATGTAAATGGTAAAACAGGAGTGCGAATAATGGTATTTAAGCAATCAGGCGAAAATACAGTTCAAATCGCAGAGAAAGTATTAGAGGAAATAAAAAAGATAAATAAAGATTTTTCATTTATAAAAATATTTCCATTAATAGATTCATCCAAGTATATAAAAGATGCGATAAATAATGTAAAGACATCAGCAATGTATGGTGCAATGTTAGCAATTTTAGTTTTATTATTTTTTTTAAGAAATATACCATCCACAATAATAATTGGTATAACAATACCTATTTCAATAATAGCAACATTTATATTTATGTATGGTTTAAATTTTACATTAAATATAATGAGTTTTGGTGGTCTTGCATTAGGTATAGGTATGTTGGTTGATAATTCAATTGTAGTTTTAGAAAATTCATATAGACACATAATAGAAGAAAAAATAGATAGAAAAAAAGGTGCACTAATAGGAGCAAGTGAAGTCAATGGTGCAATTTTAGCTTCCACATTAACAACAATTGCAGTTTTTTTACCAATGATTTTTATCAGTGGTATAGCAGGTATAATGTTTAAACAAATTGCGTTTGTAGTTACTTTTTCTTTGATTTGTTCTTATATTACAGCAATAACAATAATACCAACTGCAACAGCGAGATTATTAAGAATTGATTTTGAGCATAAGAATAAATTTTTTGAAATTTCAGAAAAGTTTTTTATCAGTATAGATAACTTTTATACAAGAGTTTTGAAATTTTGTCTTAACCATAAAATTTTTGTTTTTTCTATTGTAATAATTTTATTTGTAATAAGTTTGTTATTTATAAAAGGACTTGGTTTTGAATTTATGCCAGCAAGTGATGAAGGTGAAATAAGAATAAATGTAGAGACAATGGTTGGCACGAATATAGAGACATTTTATAAACGATTTGAATCAATATATAAAATAATAGAAGAATTAGTACCGGAATTAGAAAATTCAACAGCAAATATAGGTGGTAGCTGGCAATCAAGTGCCACACATCAGGGCAATATTAGATTAAAATTAGTTAATTTAAAAATGCGAAAAAGAAGTAGTGAACAAATAGCAATGGAATTAACAAAAAGATTATCAAAAATACCAGGTATAAAATGTAGAGTTCAATCATCATCAGGACTTTTTTTTATGCGCAGACTTGCAAGTTCATCTGATAAAATTTCGATTGAATTAAGAGGCGATGATTTAAAGCAGGGGAAACAAATAGCAGATAAAATTGCTGATGAAATAAGTAAAATAAATAATATAACTGATGTAAAAGTAAGTAGTGAAGCAGGTAGGCCAGAAAAAGTGATAAGAATAAATTATATAAAAGCAGCAAAATTAGGGATAAATGTATCAACAATAAATGATATGATAAATATAGGTTTGGGCGGGAAAGTAGCAACATATTTAAGAAAAAGTGGAAAAGAATATGACATACTTGTAAAATATAAGAATGCTGAAAAATATAGTATAGATGATTTATTAAATTTACCAATAAATTTAGCAGATGGCAGTAAAATAAAATTAGGAACAGTAGTTGATTTTATTAGTTCATCAGGACCAATAGCAATTGAAAGATTAAATCAAGAGCGAGTGATTTATATAAATGCCAATTATGCAGGTCGTGATTTAGGCAGTATAATGAATGATATAAAAGAAGCAATAAATAGAATACCAATCTCAAAAGAATTTACAGTGAATTTAGGTGGCGAATATGAAGAGCAACAGAAATCATATAAAGAACTTATATTTGTATTAGTGATTGCAGTATTACTTGTTTATATGATAATGGCAGCTCAATTTGAATCATTTATAGACCCATTTATAGTTTTATTTTCTGTGCCACTTGCAATAATTGGTGTTATTTTTATTTTATTATTTACAAATACAAATGTAAGTATTCAGGTATTTATTGGTTTAATAATACTTGCAGGAATAGTAGTAAATAATGCGATAGTATTAGTGGACTATACAAATTTATTAAGGCGAGAATATAAGATAGAATTATCAGAAGCAATAATAACAGCTGGTCGCCGTAGATTAAGACCTATTTTAATGACAACATTAACAACAGTTCTTGGTTTAATACCACTTGCAATAGGCATTGGCGAGGGCTCTGAAATGCAAGTTCCACTCGCACGAACTGTTTGTGGTGGTTTATTATCATCAACATTTATTACCTTATTTTTAATACCAGTTCTTTATTATATTTTTGAGAAACGAATAAAGAAATATTTTTAATTTATAGAAGAATTATTTTTTATTTTCGATTATTCTAATTATAATTGTATTTTAAATTCACAAAAAAAGGAAAAGAAATTAAAGAGGTGAGAATTAATATCTCACCTCTTTGGGAAAAATTATTTTGTAACTGTAACTGTTCTTGAATAAACTGTTACTATGCCTGTAAAGAAATTAATAATAATATCCAATGGTGATTGTTCTGTTTTTATTTCATAATTTGCTGCACCACCAGCCATTTCTGATGAATCAACATTATTAATTGGAACTAATCCCCAGAGTGCATACCACTGTCTTTTTTCAATTGATTCGCCGCCTTTTGCACCAGCACCAATTTTATGAATATGTGTTGAACAAGCCATTACAAAAAGTAAAGAAAATAGGCATACATAAACTGTAATCTTTTTCATTAGTTTCACCTCCTTTCACTTATTTTTTTATCGAACCAATTGATG